>Ga0302324_100001529_pt1 | contig 55954 bp, 49 predicted proteins | sample Palsa_T0_1_FD_201949 | JGI IMG/M metagenome (GOLD analysis project Ga0302324, IMG submission 201949) | Peat permafrost microbial communities from Stordalen Mire near Abisko, Sweden - Palsa_T0_1 | ecosystem: Environmental > Terrestrial > Soil > Palsa > Peat permafrost | place: Sweden: Abisko...
GCGAAGATGGTCTCGGCGGTATCGACCTCGGTGGTGCCGAAGATAACCGTGATTGTCGGCGGGAGCTTTGGTGCGGGCCACTATGCGATGTGCGGGAAGGCTTATGATCCGCGGTTTTTGTTCGCGTGGCCAACGGCTCGGTATGCGGTGATGAGTGGGGCTTCGGCTGCGACTACGCTGGCTGAGGTTAGGGCGAAGCAGATGGAGCGGGGTGGGAAGGTACTCTCGGATGCAGAGAAGAAGGCGCTGTATGACGAGATCAAGTCGTCGTATGATGCGCAGGCCGATCCGAGGTATGGGGCGGCGAGGCTTTGGATTGATGCGATTATTGATCCGGTGATGACGCGGGATGTGCTGATAACGGCGCTGGAGGCCGCGAGTTTGAATCCTGAGGTGCCGAAATTCAACCCGGGGGTTCTGCAGACGTGAGATGGATATTGGTCGCTGCGGCCGTTGGACTCTTGTTTTGTATTCCCTTGCCTCGGACGGCTGTGCCTGATTGGTCTGTAACAGTCGTCGACGGCTCAGGGCTTCCTGTCGAAGGTATTACTGTTCGAGAGAGTTATCAGGATTATTCGATCGAGTCTCAGGGACATGAAAATGATCGACTCACTGATGCTTTTGGGGAAACGCATTTCGCTCGCGTAACCGTCTGGTATTCGCTGGGTAGAAGAGCTGCTGGCGCTATTCTGTCGACTCTTAGGGGCGGGGTGCATGCGAGCTTTGGAACGCATGCCTCTGTGTTTGCATTTGGTAAAGGGGAAGGAAGTGCTGTTCGAAATGGATATGTCGAGGACTGGACCGGTTCACCTGAGGTATACGCGTCCAAGATCGTAGCTCATTGAACCGAAGACCGAAATAGCTCATTACGTTGGCATAGGATTTGAATTGGAGAGTTTGTGAGTGATCTGGTAAAGATTATTGAATGTCCGCGTGACGCTTGGCAGGGGTTGCCGAAGAACATGCCGGCGGAGGTGAAGGCGGACTATCTGCGGGTGTTGATTGCGGCTGGGTTCAAGCATATCGATGCGGTGAGCTTTGTTTCGCGGTCGGCGGTGCCGCAGATGGCGGACTCGGAGCTGGTGCTGGAGTATCTCGATCCTCCGGATGATGTGGAGATCATTGGGATCGTCGTGAATGCGAAGGGTGCCGAGCGGGCGGTGAAGACGGAGGCGGTGCAGACTCTGGGGTTTCCTTATTCGATCTCGCCGACGTTTTTGAAGAGGAATCAGAGTCAGACGCCGGAGGAGTGTCTAGAGGAGCTGGAGAAGATCGGCACCTTGGCCTACAAGGCTGGGATGGATGTGGTGGCGTATATCTCGATGGCGTTTGGGAATCCGTATGGCGAGGCGTGGGACATCGACGAGGTGGTGGCCGCGTGCGATCTGCTTGCGGATAACGGCGTAACGCAGATATCGCTGGCGGATACGGTCGGCCTGGCGACGCCAAAGCAGGTGAGCGATCTCGTGGCCGATGTGTTGGCAGTGCACGATGGAATGGAGATTGGGGTGCATCTGCATGCGAGGCCAGACGACGCAGCGGCAAAGGTCCGTGCGGCGTATGAGGCGGGGTGCAGACGGTTCGATGCCGCGATCGGTGGGTTGGGTGGGTGCCCGTTTGCACAGGATGCGCTGGTGGGCAATGTGGCTACGGAGGTCCTGCTGGAAGAGCTAAAGAAGCTTGGTGCGGAGCTGCAGCCGCTGCGTCCGCTGGATGGGTTGCTGTCGGCTAGTGCGGAGATCGCTCGCAAGTATGGAGCCCATGTGCAGTAAAAGCTTGCAGAAGCGTTCGAAGATTTGTCGCGGAGGATTGATTTGAACTATGTGACTCTTTTAGTTACAGAAGAAGCCGGCGTTCGTAGGATTACGTTGAATCGTCCCGAGCGGCGCAATGCCATGACTCCGGAGATGCAGGAGGAGCTGATTGCGGTGATGAACGAAGCTGCTGTCAGTGACTGTCGCGTGGTTGTGTTTGCGGGGGCTGGTGAGGCATTTTGTGCGGGGCTCGATCTGAGCGCATTGCAGGGGATGAATGATAAATCGGCAGCGGAACATACGGCCGATGCAGAGCGGGTGGCGCGCTTGTTTCGCACGTTGTATGAGCTGCCCAAGCCGACGATCGCCGCGGTGCATGGAGCGGCGATTGCCGGTGGGACTGGATTGGCTACGATCTGCGACTTCACGCTGGCAGTACCAGGAGCGAAGTTCTGCTATACCGAGGTGAAGATCGGATTTGTGCCGGCGCTCGTGTCTGTCTTTCTGACGTTGCAGGTTGGGGATAAGCGCGCACGCGATCTGCTGCTGACGGCTCGGGTGTTTAGCAGCGAGGAGGCATATCGCTTCGGGTTGGTGAACGAGGTGGTGCAGCCGGAACTACTTGCGGCGCGGACTCGGGAGTTAGCGGAGGCGTTGATGGCGAACAGCCCGCAGTCATTGGCCGCAACCAAGCGGCTGCTGGCTGGGCAGAATAAGGCATTGCTGGACTCTGCGATTGCCGCGGCGCTGGCAGCGAATGCGGAGGCGAGGTCGACGCACGATTTCCGCGAGGGCGTGGCGTCGTTCCTGGAGAAACGGAAGCCTGTGTGGGGCAAATGACTCGAACAAAGTCGCTGGTTCGGTAGACTGTTGGGATGAGTCATGATGCAGGGATAAAGCAGGGCAACGGTGAAGCTCGCGTTCGTGTGCGATATGCCGAGACCGATCAAATGGGCGTGGTGTATCACTCGAACTACCTGGTGTGGTTCGAGATAGGCAGGGTGGAGCTGATCCGCAGCATGGGGTTGAACTACAAGCAGATGGAGGCTGAGGAGGGCTGCGGGATCGCCGTAGTGGATGTGCACGCGCGGTACCGTGCATCGGCGCGGTACGATGATGAGCTTGTGGTGCAGACCACGTTGCTCGCGGCGCGGGGAGCGGTTATCCGGTTTGGATACAAGATACTTCGCGCAGAAGATGGCGTGCTGCTCTGCGAAGGTGAGACCGTGCATGTGGTTGTGGGCAAGGATATGAAGAAGCGACCGTTGCCGCCGAAATATGCGGAACGTTTTGCCGCGCATCTCATCTCATAGTTTGCTAGGCAGGTAGATCAACAACGAGGTGATGTAGATGAGTGCTGAGACGAAGAAGGTCGCGCTGATTACGGGCGGCAATAAGGGGATCGGGCTGGAGACTGCTCGTCAGTTGGGCAAGCTCGGGATAACGGTGCTGGTTGGCGCGCGTGACGTGGCTAAAGGTGAGGCCGCTGTGGCGGAGCTGAAGAAAGACGGCGTCGATGCGCGGGCCGTAAAGCTGGATGTGGATAATTCGGCGGACTATACAGCGGTTGCGAAGTTGATTGAGAAGGACTTTGGCGTTCTCGATATTTTGATCAACAATGCGGGCATATTTCTCGATGGCCGCAAGGGAAATGAGACGTCGACGACCTCGCGGGAGGTTCTGCAGAAGACCTTTGATACGAATTTCTTTGCAGTGGTAGGGCTGACGCAGGCGCTCCTGCCTTTATTGCGGAAGAGTCTGGGCGGCCGGATCGTGAACCTGTCGAGCATTCTTGGATCGCTAACGCTGCATTCAACGCCTGGGTCGTTTATCTATGATGCGAAGACGTTTGCATACGATACGTCGAAGGCCGCACTGAACTCGTTCACGATTCATCTGGCGCATGAGCTGAAGGACACGAAGATCAAGGTGAATTCAGCGCATCCGGGCTGGGTGAAGACGGATATGGGCGGCGAGGGTGCGCAACTCGACGTCGAAACCGGCGCACAGACCTCTGTGGAGTTGGCGACGTTGCCGGACAGCGGGCCTAACGGTGGGTACTTCCATCTAGGCAAGCCGCTGCCCTGGTAATAAAGATGCACGGCTCGCGTTAGAGTGCGAGTGTGCGAGGCTTCACGTTTTCGCGGATGAAGGTGATGGTGGTTTCAAGCGGCGTTCCCGGTCCGAAGATGGCCGAGACGCCGCTTTCTTTTAATTTTGGTTGATCGTCGTCGGGGATGGTGCCTCCAAGGACGACGAGAATGTCTTCGGCGTGCTGTGCTTTGAGCAGGTCGAGGATGCGCGGGACGATGACGTTGTGCGCTCCGGAGAGTATGGAGAGGCCGATGCAGTCGACGTCCTCCTGGATGGCGGCGGTGACGATCATCTCGGGCGTCTGGCGGAGGCCGGTGTAGATGACCTCCATGCCCGCGTCGCGAAGGGCGCGGGCAATGATCTTGGCGCCACGGTCATGACCGTCGAGGCCGGGCTTGGCAACCAGAACGCGAATTGGAGAGGTTTGTGTCATCGAGAAGTGAGTATATCCGTGCGCAGCAGCAGTGGGGTACCCTCTTCCTTCTTTGGGTAATTTTGCGGGGTGTGTGCGCTGCTAGGGGAGGGTGATGGTGGGATCGCCGAGGTGCTCGCGGAGCAGGCGCTGGATGAGTGGCTTGAGGTCTTCGCCGGTCTTGGAGAGGGTGAAGGCGTGCCCCGCATCGGTCCAGTCAAGCTTGTAGCTGGTGGCCTGGGCGGAGATCCAGATCTGGCGGATGGGGGTGTTGGGGGTGATGACGAATTTGCTGGAGCCGTTCTCGAAGATGATGTTCATCACGCCGTTATTGTCTTCGAACTCGAACGTGCCATCGTCGTCCTCGGCGGAGATGAGGGACTGCTTGAGAGACTCGAGGGCGAGATCAGATTCGCGGCGGAAGGTAGCTTCGTCAATCATGTGTCTAGTTTAGCTGTTTGACGTGATGAGAAGACCAATGATGTAGTTTGTGGAGAGATGTGAAGTAGCGATAAATCTGATCGTTTGCACAGCCGTTGAGTAAGGTTGGAGCGCTTTTGCAGCCGTGTGGTCTCGTTAAAAAGACGGCCGCCGATTACTGGCGGCCGGTGAGGTAAACCTTTGACCTACTGCACCGTAAGGGCGATGGTCGTATTTTGGGTGATGCAGCCTGAGGTCGCCTGGTAGCTTCCCGCGGTCTGGGCGGGGGCAGCGAGGCTCAGGGATGCTGTTCTCGTCAGGGTGCCGAGGAGGGTTTTGGCGCAAGCCTTGGTCTGCGCAAACGCCGCAGAGTGTGGCCTGAGGTTGTTGCTCAACGGTCTGGTGTTACTGAGAACCTTTCGCATCATCTCTCGTTCCTTGTCCTGAAATCAGGAGTTCGATACGTATATAAACTGAGTTGCCCGAAGATTATTCACATCGCAGAGAAAAAAATCTCTGGGAGAAGGCTGTCCGGTCAAGTTGAAGAGTAGCGAGAGCGGAGAGAAAAATTGTCAGCGCAATGTCATTTGAATGTTCCGCTTTCTCTGGCGCGCCAAATAAAGATCGGCTGAACCGTGATGGGTTCAGCCGATGAGTATGAATTGCGGATGGGGGGTTTTTAGAAGGGGATATCGTCGTCGGTGATTCCTGCGTCGGCGTAGTCGGGCTGGCTGGCCGGGGTGCGCTGGTCGTAGCTGGTGGTGTTGGATTTGGAGTAGCCGCCGCTGGAGGCGCCTTCGCCGCCAGGCTTGCCGCCGAGCAGTGTCAGCTCGTTGACCAGGATCTCGGTCTTGTACTTCTTTTCGCCGCTCGTCTTGTCGTCCCAGGAGCGGGTCTGAATCTTGCCTTCGATGAAGAGCTGGGTGCCCTTCTTGACGTAGTCGCGGACGACCTCGGCGGTGCGCTGGAAGCAGACCAGGTTGTGCCACTCGGTCTTGTCGGTCCAGTTGCCCTGTGCGTCCTTCTGGCGGTCGGCGGTAGCGAGCGAGAAGCTGGCGACGGTCATGCCGCCGGCGGTGGACCGGATCTCGGGATCTTTGCCGACGTTGCCGAGGAGGAGAACTTTGTTGACGCCTTTTGCCATGTGCATGCTCCGGTTCTGTGCAGGTTTGCAACGTTGAGCATAGCAGATGGAACGCTGTGCGTTGGTGGGAATCAGGGCTTGGCAGCTGTGGGCAATGGCGCTGCGGTTGAGCTCTGCCTGGGCCACTGCTGGGCTATGTGCGCGGTGATCTGGTCGAGGAAGTCGCCCGGGCTCAGCGCGTTCTCGGTAGCGGGTTGGATGAAACGGATAATCCCCTTCGGGTCGGTAGCGATGAGCAGAGGAAAATCTGTTGCTGCAAATTGAGCAAGGGTTTGGGGTGGAACAATGATTGTGGGAGTACCGCGAAGCTGCTCCGCCACCGTCTTTGGTGGCTCAGATTCAAGAGGCTGTTTTGCAATGGGCGTTGACGATCTTGGCCTTGCCGGAGGTTTCGCTGCAACGGTGACAGGTGGCATGGGCTGAGCGAGCAGGGCGTACAGATGAATCTCATTCTCGCTGACACGAGCGAGCGTGGCTGGCAGTTGCTGTGCCATGCGGATGCACTGGGCGCACCAGTCAGGGAAGAGAAAAAGCACAGTAGCGGCGCCGTAGTTGGTGTTGATGTGTGCAGAATCGCCGACAGAGTTGGGCCAAACGCTGTGGGGAATCTCCGGCAGATGGGTGCCGAGAAGCGCATATTGGCGGCGTGTTTCGGCGATGGGAATGGAGTCGTCTGGCTGCAGGGTTGCCGGGAGCGCGGCGTCGAGATCGGTAAGAACTCCGACGGCTCCTCGCGCCTCGTCTCTAAACTGTTCAAGCGCGGCGAAAGCAACGCCGTCCGCGTAAAGCGTGTGGATGGGGACGGCGGTATCCGGGGTAACCGCAGGGGATGTCTGCGCTGCGCGCAAAGCAGCAAGAAGCAGTGGCTCTCGCTCAACGTAGAGGGTAAAAGCGTCCAGGGTGTAGGCGAGTTGGAGGTAGTGCAGCGCACCATAGAGCGTCTCATCGGTGAGACTGTTATACGGAACGGCATGCAGCATTGCCAGGCTGCTGGCAAGGATGGCCTTTGGGTCGTTGCTGTGCAGGGTCGCGTTGACCTGGAAGGCGTAGGCCTGGGTAAGCAGCGGCTTCGCCGGGTCCGTACTGGTGATGTATCGGGTCGCCGCTGCACCAACCTTAGGCCATTGTTGACCGAGCGAACAGAGACGGGCGAAGGCGATCAGATCGTCGCCGCTGAACTGCTCAGGAGAGCGATTGGAGCACTCTTCTCCCGCCTGCTTTATCGCGATCAAGAGTGCGGTCATCTCTGAGTCAGACCAATTAGCCATGGAGCGTCGCGTGATCTCAAGCGGCCGCATGACCTGATCATAAGCGGCCTGAGGCGAGCGTTCGGGCGTTGCAGCAGCAGGGGCGGCCTGACCATTCGCGGGGCCGGCGAAAAGAAGGGGAAGAATAAGAACTCTTGCCAAACGGAAGACCAAGCCGCGCTCCAGTGAGGCCGAAGATACCACATCTGGCTATCGGCGAAAGTCGCCAATGAGCTTGAGAGTGCCCAGCAGAAGGATGAGGAACCCGGTGGGAAGGCATCCCATCGCGAGCATCAGTGCCAGCCAGCCGAGGTTGGTATGCGGACCCTGATGCCTCACGATGCCGCCGAAAACAGTGAACATCAGCAAAACGGAGATGGCTCCGGTGCCGAAGATTACAAGACCGGTCAAGAGGAGTTTGCGGGTGTCTGGCTGCATAGTCAGTGGCGAAGAGCTAGCGGTAGGCAGCGAGCATGGCATAGACAACGACTCCGCTGACTGAGACGTAGAGCCAGATTGGATAGGTCCAGCGAGCGAGCTTGCGGTGTGCCGGAAAGCGTCCGGTGAGCGAGAGGAAGAACGTGATCAGGATCAATGGCAGGGCGATAACAGCGAGAGCGATATGCGGAGTGAGCAGGATCCAGAGATAGATGAATCGCGCCGTGGGATATGCGGAGGGGAAGCGCATGTCGCCGTGCAGCGCGTGGTTTACCAGGTAGCTGACCAGAAACAGACTCGAAACAATGAAGGCGCCAAACATGCTGTTGCGGTGCGCAATAATCTCGCGGCGCATGATGAAGCGATAGCCGAGCAGGAGGAAGATTGTGCAGAGTGCGTTGAGTGCAGCGTTGAGCGCTGGTAGGAAGCTGAGGTGTGTTCCGGCGACGTCGACGGGCTGGTGATAGTAGACCAGCCATGCGAGGAAGAGCGACGCGGCGGCGCTGACCGCGATAATGGTGGCGATTATCGACGGTGGGGTGCGGAGGTCTGTACTGGGTAGAGTGGGTTGCATTAGAAGAGCAGGCGTCCTTTGGCGTTGAGCATCATGGCAGCTAAGAGGAGCGGAAGATAGAGGACGGAGCAGCGCAGGAGGTCGCGGGCATAGAGGCGCGAGGAGTCCGCCTGCGGGTTGCGGAGGATGCGGGCGAAGCGGATGGTGTACCAAAGGTAGACCAGGCCCAGAACGCTGGCGGCGATGGCGTAGAAGGAACCGGTAGTGTGCAGAGCAGCGGGCCAGAGGCTCACAGGGATCATCAGGACTGCGTAGAAGAGGGCCTGCACGACGGTGCTCTGCGCGGCGTATCGGGTGTTTGGCAGGTTTGTTGTTAGGCGAATGCCGGCGCGGGCATAGTCTTCGCGGTACATCCAGCCGATGGCCATGAAGTGAGGGAACTGCCAGACGAAGAGGATGGCGAAGAGAGCGACACCCGGCCACTCGATCATGCCGCGGGCGGCGGTCCAGCCGATCAGCGGCGGCAGCGCTCCGGGAAAGGCTCCGATGAAGGTGTTGAGCGTGGTGAATCGCTTGAGCGGCGTGTAGATGGCGACGTAACCGATGGCGGTGAGGAGGGTGAGCGTTCCGGTGAGGAGGTTGGTGGTGACGGCAAGGTAGAGCGCGCCAAGGAAGGTCGCGGCAAAGCCGAGCAGAAGGCCGTGCATCAGTGAGATGCGGCCGGCGGCCATGGGGCGGTCGGCCGTGCGCCGCATAAGGCGGTCGGTCTTGCGCTCCAGCGCCTGGTTGAGCGCGCTTGAGCCGCAGGTGACGACGGCGATTCCTAACAGAGCCTTGACGCTGCCAACGTGGAAGGGGCTGATGCCGCTGCGCAGGCTACCCAGGTAAAAACCGGCTCCTGCGGTGATGATGACCATCGTCGAAATACGCAGCTTGAACAGCGTAGCGTAGTCGGCCAGCAGCGAGTGTGGCTTCGCGGGCGCGAGGATCTGGTCGGTTGTCGCGGAGGTAGCCACACTCTAAGGATAGCGCGTTTCTGTGGCTTGGCGCGGCCAGGATGAACGACTGCAGGGCTTCTGCGCTTGAATACGGTACAGAGAAAGCTTCGGTTCCGAAAATATTCCCCAGGGTCAGGGCTTCCGCCGCAGTCGAGCCAGCAAAGCCTCGGCGGTGGGCTGAGTGTTCAAAATATCGTCTTTCGTAAGCCACGCGCGGCGAAGCTGAGTGATGCCATAGCGCATCTGGTCGAGCTCTTCTGTAGCGTGGGCATCTGTGTCGACGACGATCTTGCAGCCGTGCTCCTTCGCAAGCCGCAGGTTCAGGTCGTTCAGGTCGGAGCGGGCCGGGCTGGCGTTGTGTTCCACCGCAACACCGAGCTCCGCCGCCCGCCGCAGGATGGTGTCAATGTTGATCGCGTACGCCTCCCGGCTGAGCACCTTGCGCCCCGTCGGATGCCCGAGGATGCGAACGTGCGGATTCTCAAGCGCGCGAAGAACGCGTGCCGTCATCTCTTCAAGCGGCTGCGCAAAGTGGCTGTGAACGCTCGCAACAACGATATCCATCTGGGCCAGCGTGGAGTCCTCCAGGTCGAGTGCGCCATCAGCAAGGATGTCGACCTCAATGCCCGGCAGCACGCGGATGCGCCCACCATGCTCCTGCTGCATCTCCGCGTCGACCTCGCGGATGCGTTTGATATGAGCCAGCGCGCGCGCATCGTCGAGCCCATTGGTCATGGCGAGGTTCTTCGAGTGGTCGGTGATCGCGATGTAACTCAATCCGCGTGCCAGTGCCGCTTCGGCCATCTGGCGAATACTGTCGCGGCCATCGGTCGCCTCCGTATGCATGTGCAGGTCGCCGCGAATATCGGCCAGCGTGATGAGCTGCGGCAAGGTGTGGGCCGCAGCGGCCTCCAGCTCGCCGCAGTTCTCGCGCAGCTCCGGCGGAATGTAGTCGAGCTCGAGCGCGTTATAAATATCGGCCTCCGACGCAGCGGCGACGATGACGTTATCTTCCAGGCGCAGCAGAGCGTATTCACTCAGCGTCAGGCCGCGTTTAATGGCGCGCTGCCGCAGGGCCACGTTGTGCATCTTTGAGCCGGTGAAATACTGCAGCGCGGCTCCATAACTGGCACGCGGCAGCAGCCGAACGTCCACCTGCAGGTTGTTGCGCAGGGTGAAGCTGACCTTGTTCTGCCCCTTGGCCAGCAGCTTGTCGATCAGCGGAAGCGCCGCGACATGCTCCACGGCTGCGCTCACAACATCGGGCTCGCATGCAGGCCCGGTGACCAGCAGATCGAGGTCCCCCACAGTCTCGCGCCCACGGCGGAGCGAGCCCGCGGGAGTAATCTCGTCGATGCCCGGGAAGGCGCGGATGAGCGCACTGATCTTCTCCGCATAGCTCTGCGCCTGATCGATGCGAAAGCGGCTGGAGTTCTTGCGGTAGTCTTCGATACCCTTCAGCAGCTTGGTGACAAACTTCTCCCCCATGCGCGGAAGCTTGGTAAGCTCGCCTGCTTTGGCGGCGACTTCGAGTCCGTCGATGTCGCATACCTGACATGCAGACCAGACCAGGGCTACAGTCTTCGGCCCCATACCAGGCAGGCGCAGAAGCTCCAGCATCGTGGGTTTGTACTTCTGCAGCAGCTCTTCGCGCAGCGGCATGGTATCGGTCGTCAGTAGCGCAACGATGTTCGCGGCCATACCTTTGCCAATGCCGGCAATGGCAAGAAGTTTTTTAGGCTCTCCGACCAGCGTAGCGAGCTGCGTTGTCTGTTGCTCCACCGCCTCGGCGGCGCGACGGTACGAGCGGATGCGGAAAGGGTCGGCAGAGTCGATCTCGAGGAGGGCAGCTGTTTCGTCGAGCAGGCGGGCGATCGAAATGTTGTCCATAGTTGGCAGTCAGGGGTCGCGCCGATCGCGTAACCCCTGAGTCAGTATGCAACACGTGCGGTACCAGATAAAACGAAGACAGAACAGTTTCAGTGCGAGCCGCACGATAGGTGCAGCTCCGTCGTTCGAAGACGAGCAGTTACGGTGCAACTTCTTTTAGGCGAGCCACCTGATCGGCCTGAGGGCCTTTCGTGCCTTGGATAATGTCGAACTCAACTTCATCGCCTTCTTTAAGGCTCTTGTACCCTTCGCGTTGAATCGAGCTGTAATGAACGAATACGTCTGCCCCGCCGTCGCGGCCGAGGAAGCCATATCCCTTTGCATTGTTGAACCACTTCACGGTGCCCTTGTATTGTGCCAATGGAACGACTCCCTTACATTTCATCTACAGCGTGTTGGTGAGTTGAAATACCTCCGCGACACGACTGCACATAAGGGTGTGACGCAAACTGTGCGAAGGAAGTTTTCCCGAGAGGCACTACGAGGTTCTTTTTCTGTCAAATCTTGGCATTCGGTTACTTACGTGCCAAATGCAAGATTCAAAAAGCACAAAGTCCGCTACCCGCCATTGTGACTTTAACCAGCGATTTGGTAAGTGTCCGGGATTGTGAACGATGGGGCTGAATAGCTTCAGAGGCAGACAGCTGCTTACAGGCGGCCATTGCGGCGTGCCTCGTCATACAGCAACAGGCCGATGAGGGTTTTGCCGTCGTGGATCTTGTGGGCGGCGATCAGGCCGAGGGCTTCGGAGAGCGGCACCCGAAAGATCTCGATGTGCTCATCGGGCTCCGGGGTAGCAGTTCCCTCCCGAATGTCTCTGGCGAGGTAGATCTGCATCCACTCGCCAAGAAAGCCAGGGCTGGCGAAATACTTTGTCAGCAGCGTCCAGCGTTTGGCGCGATAGCCGGTCTCTTCAATCATCTCGCGCTTGGCAGCGGCCAGCGGAGCTTCGTTGGGCTCGACGCGCCCGGCGGGAAGCTCAAAGAGGAATTGGCCGGCGGCGTGACGGTACTGCCGCTCCAGAATGATGTCGGGGTCCTTCGCGTTCTTCGACTCGTCTACCGCGAGGATGACGACAGAGCCGTTGTGGCGGATGACGTCGCGGGTGTTGATTGTGCCGCCTGGCTCCTCGACCTTGTCGCTGAAGACGGAAAAGACCTTGCCTTTGTAGGCAAGTTTGGATGAGATCAGCCGGGCTTTCGTGGATGGCTTTTTTTTGTTGGTGGGCGACGAAGGCTTCGGGGCGCTGGACTTCTTTATTTGGGCGGCCATAGGGCTAAAGTATCATCCTGCATCTAGACTTGGGTGAGGGGCATCCAAACGGGGTGCACTGAAAAACTGGGCTGGCCTGGGCGCCCGAGAGCGGCTATGCGGCGAATGGTTTGACGAGGATAGGTCTGGATGAACGTTGAGTGTTTCCCGATCACGATATTGCCGCATGTGTCGCTGATCTATCGCGACTACCTTGCGATGGCCGACAGCGGCGGTGACGCGCCAGTGCGGCGGTGGTACGGGGCAGAACCGTTTGCGGGGCAGTGGATGCGGGCCGGACTGGCAGGCACGACCGGCCTGAAGGACAGGAACATCCTCGCTGACCTGCTAGAGCGCCAGGCTATGGAGTTTGGTGCCGGCGACGCCGCGAAGGAGAACATTACGAAGCTGCGGGCGGGCGCTCGCGCAGTCGTGACGGGACAGCAGGTCGTGCTGTTTGGTGGGCCACTGCTCACGATCCTGAAAGCAGCGACCGCGGTGGCTCGGGCCAAAGAGGCGACCACTGCAACCGGCGTGGATCACGTGCCGGTGTTCTGGATGGCGACCGAAGATCACGATCTGGAAGAGGTCGACCAGGTTTCACTACTGACCAAAACTACTGTAGAGACCCTGCGCGCAGGCCTGAAGGTTGTGCGAGCGGTGCCCGTGGGCGGTGTGGTACCGGGGCCGGAGCTGGAGTCCGTGTTGCAGCGGGCGAGCGAACTGCTGGAGTATGCGCCGGTCAGTGAGTGGCTGCGCGAATGTTACCTGCCGCAGGATGGAGCGCATCCTTCGTTGGGGCTGGCCTTTGGCCGGTTGATCTCGAAGATCTTTGCCGCACAGGGTTTGATCGTGATGGACGCTGCCTCGCGGGAGTTTCATGCATTGGGAGCTGGCACGCTGCGATATGCGATCGAACATGCGACGGAGCTGCAGCAGGCGCTGATCGCGCGGAGTGAAGAGCTGTTGAGCGGCGGATATCATGCGCAGGTGCTGGTCGCGGAGGGAGCTTCACTGCTGTTTCTGCTGGATGAGACGACCGGCGAACGCGTGGCCCTGCGGCATAGCGGCGAAGAGCAATGGAAGGCCGGTTCACGCACCTATTCCTCGGCAGAGTTGATCGAGATTCTTGAGAGCGCACCGGAGCGGCTAAGCCCCAATGCGTTATTGCGACCCGTGTTTCAGGACACGCTTCTGCCGACGGCGGCCTACGTGGGCGGCCCGGCGGAGATTGCTTACTTCGCACAGAGTGCGGTGTTGTACGAGGCCATTCTGGGCCGTATTACACCTGTGCTGCCACGGCTGAGCGCGACGCTTCTGGAACCCGCGATCGCTGCCGTGATGGATAAGGACGAGGTCCAGCTTCCGGACGCGATGACTACGGCCGAGTCCCTGGCACAGCGGCTGGGTGCTCGGGCGATGCCCATTGAAGGCAAGCGTCGACTCGCTGCTGTAGGCAAGGCGATGGAGACGGAGCTGGCAGCTCTGACGGACTATCTCGCCGGAATGGATGCTTCGCTGGGGAGCACGGCAGAGGTGTCGGGATCAAAGATGCTCTACCAGATGAACCGTCTGCGCAGGATGGCCGCGACCTTCGAGTTGCAGAAAGAGGCCAGTCTGCGTAAGCACGCCGAGGCGGTCACGCTGAACGTCTTTCCCGGCGGCCACCCGCAGGAACGAGTGATCGCCGGAATCTGGTTTATGGCGCGCTACGGTGATGGTCTGGTCGAGCGTCTGGTGGGCGTCGCAGGCAATCAGTGTCCAGGCCATGTGGTTGTGCGGCTCTAGAAGCACAGTGCTCAATGATCCCAAGAGCACATCTTGTAACCTGTCCACTTGTGCAAGATCAGTCTTAGAATGGTCTGGTGAGGTAAGTGTTCTATGGGACTGAGCGACCAGCCATTTGAAGTGATGTGTCCAGATTGTGGGGCGATGCTGAAGGTCGATCCGGTGACCCGGACGATAATTGCGCACAAGTCCGCTCCGAAGAAGAAGATGTTCGAGGACTTCGGTGAAGCGGCGAAGGCACTGCGCGAGGCTGATGCTCGCCGCGACTCAATCTTCCAGCAGAGCGTAGACGCTCAGAAGAACAACGACGATGTGATGGCGAAGAAGTTTGCCGAGGCGGTGAAGAAGGCCAAAGAGACTCCGCTCACCGAGCGACCGCTGCGAGACTTCGATCTGGATTAGGAGTTGGCTTCGCTTTTCGTTCGGTCGCCGAAAATAAACTTGAAAAAGGTGGCGTGATTTCGGATCGCGAAAAATGACATTTAGGTGACCACGTTTACCACGCATTTCACCACAATGTGTCCACAAAAACACCACGTTTACCATCACGTTTTTCCAAATACCCCAGCAAAAACACCCATCCACCACAACAGAAAAAATAAGGTAATTTTCGTGGCGAAATCGATGATCCCGATACGGAAATGTGCCGTCACTTCTTCGACACGGCGAGCTGGTCTGACTTCTGATCCTCTTATCGCTGTAAACTGAAGAAATGCCCCCAATCTTAAATGCGCAGGGTTTGACTAAGGCCTTTGGCGCTACGGCTTTGTTTCGTGAGATCTCGTTTACTGTTTCCGATGGCGACCGCATCGGCCTGATCGGGCCAAACGGCGCGGGGAAGAGCACGCTGCTGAAGGTGCTTGCCGGAGATGAAGACGCGGATGCGGGCGATGTCGCGGTGCGGAAGCGCGCGCGCGTGGGCTATGTCACGCAGGAGTCGAGCTTTGCGCCGGGAATGACGGTGCGCGCTGTACTCGAAGCCGCGCTGGTCCGGGCCAAAGTGGCTGAAGGGGAGCATGAAGGCAGGCTGCGGGAGACCTCTGGCCGCACGGGATTTCCCGACCTGACCGCGGAAGCTGCGACACTGAGCGGCGGTTGGCGGAAGCGGCTCGCGATTGCAGAGGCGGTAGTGACGCATCCTGATGTGCTGTTGCTCGATGAGCCGACAAACCACCTGGATTTAGCGGGGATTTCGTGGCTAGAGGAGTTGTTGAATGAGGGTAGTTTTGCTTGCGTGCTTGTTAGCCACGATCGTTATTTTCTTGAGAATGTTGCGACAGAGATAGTCGAACTGAACCGCGTTTATGCGGATGGACTGTTACGAGTGAAGGGCAGCTACTCGAAGTTTATCGAAGGTAAGCAGCTTTATATGGAGGCGCAGTCCAAGTTGCAGGATGCGCTGAAGAACCGCGTCAAGATCGAGGTCGACTGGCTGCGGCGCGGGCCCAAGGCACGGAGTACAAAGGCGAAGGCGCGGATCGACAATGCGCAGGATTTGATTGGTCAGTTGAAGGAGGTCAACTCGCGGGTGCAGACGTCGAGCGCTGGAATCGATTTTTCGGCCACGGACCGGCAGACCAAGCGGTTGGCTGAACTTGAGGATGTGAGCGTTGTGCTCGGCGATCGAAAGATCGTTGAAGGGTTGAATTTCCTGGTGACGTCAGGGATGCGCGTGGGGCTGGTGGGGCCGAATGGAAGCGGGAAGACGACGCTGCTGCGGCTGTTGACCGGGGAGTTGGAGCCGACGGCAGGAACGATCAAGAAGGCAGCTTCGCTGAAGATCGTCTACTTCAGCCAGATGCGCGAGCTGGAGGAGGGTGTGACGCTGCGGCGGGCGTTGGCGCCGGATTCGGACTCGGTGGTGTACCAGGGACGAGTGGTGCATGTGGCGAGCTATGCCACGAAGTTTTTGTTTACAAGCGAGCAATTGAATCAGCCGGTGGAGAGACTGAGTGGAGGAGAGCGCGCACGGGTTCTGATTGCGAAGTTGATGCTGGAACCTGCGGACTTGTTGCTGCTGGATGAACCGACGAACGATCTGGATATTGCGACGCTGGAGATTCTGGAGGACAGTCTGCTGGAGTATACGGGCGCGCTGGTATTAGTGACCCATGATCGTTACATGTTGGATCGGGTGTCGACAATTGTTCTGGGCCTGGATGGACGGGGTGGCGCAGAGCAGTTTTCTGACTACTCGCAGTGGGAGCAGTGGCGCGGGGTGAAGGTGGAGGAGGCGATTGCTCCGGGTGCGACAGGGAAGGCTGTGGATGCGGCTGTTCCGGCTTCTGCTATGAATGGATCCGGGGCGAAGAAGAAGCTTTCTTATCTTGAAGCGCGGGAGTTTGCTGGAATTGAAGTTGCGGTGGATGCGGCGGAGGAACGGTTGCAGGCGGCGCGAGAGGCAATGGAAGATCCTGCGGTGGCGATTGATTCTGTGCGGCTGACGGCAGCGCTGGCAGAGATGGAGGCGGCGCAGGAGGCCGCGGATGGCCTCTACGCGAGGTGGGCAGAGTTGACGGAGAAGGTCGGTTAGCCGCCGCGCGTCGTTGGTAATTCAGGCTCCTTACCCCGGTTGTGCCAGTTGGTCTCAGTCATCTCTACGCCGCAGTGCTTCGCAGATCGAGATATGGACACCCTGAGTTGCGGCTTGTTTAGCTTTCGTCGGCGGAGGGGCCGTAGGTGTTGGGTACGGGAATGTCGTTGAGGCGGAGGTAGACGCCGAGCTGGGCGCGGTGGTGGATGATGTGGTTGAAGAACATGGTGCGGATGGCGTTATAGCGGGAGCCGTCGTAGAAGAGCTTTTCATTACGCGACAACTTCCAGGTCTCGTGCATGGAGCGGTCTGTTGTGGCTTCGAGGAGAGCGTGGGCTTCGGCGCTGAGCTTGTCGAAGGCGGCGAGTAGCTGGGCTCGGGACTGCATGACCAAAGGCTTGACGCCGGATTTGGCGTAGTCGAACTCGGGGGTAGTGAGGATGATGGTGAGCATGGCGGGAAGCTGGGCGGTGTGGGCCGCGAGTTTGGCCAAGGACATGGATTTTTCGTGAGGCTTGAAGTCGTGTTTGTCGAGGGTGTCGGGGATGCGTTCGAGCATAGTGCGGGTATTGCGGAGTTCCTGGTCGAATTCGGGGAGGAGAAGGTCTTTGATGGGCATGAACTGATTTTCCTTTTTACTTCTTTACTTTGACGAGTGAGTGCAGGTTAGAAGCCCATGGAGTCGTCTGCGGAGGGGCCGTAGAGCGGGGGGACGGGCTGGTCGTTGAGACGAAGGTAGACGCCGAGCTGGGCGCGGTGGTGGATGAGATGGTTGAAGAACATGGTGCGGTAGAGGAGGGAGCGCGGGGCGTCGACGAGTGGCTTATTCCCCCAGATCATCTTCCAGTTCTGCCGGAGGTGTTCGTCAGAGGCGGCGGCGAGATGGGTGCGTGCTTCGGCTGCGAGGGCGTCGAAGTCGGCAAGAAGTTTTTCCCGGGATTCGAAGACCATAGAGGGGAACTTCGCGGTGGCGAGGTCCATCGCGTCGGTCGTGAGTATGGCGATGCCGAAGCGTGGGAGGGTGGAGACGTGGACGGCGAGGCGTCCCATGGCCATGGATTTGTCGTGACACTTGAATTCAGGGTTACGTTCGGGGATGCGCTCGAGAGTGGTGCGGGTACCTTTCATCTCGACGTCAAAGTCCTGGAGGAGGATCTCTGCGATGGCCATGGTGAACTCCTTTCACTGAAGAGAACGAACAAAAGCAAAGGCAAAATACAGAGTCGTCCTTCGACTACGCAGGACACGGTGAGACTGTGTCCTGCTTCGCTCAGGATGACGGATTATCTTGCAGGCATCTATGAGATGGCAAGTATGGAGAGATGGAAAGCATAAGACTACAGGCCGGTGATGTTGTAGCCACAGTCGACGAAGGTGATTTCGCCGGTGATGCCGCTGGCGAGGTCGCTCGAGAGGAAGAGGGCAGCGTTGCCTACCTCCACTACCTCGACGTTGCGGTGCAGGGGACCGCGTTCTTCGACGGCATTAAGGATTTTTGTGAAGTCGCTGATGCCGCGGGCGGCGAGGGTTTTGATGGGTCCGGCGGAGATAGCGTTGACACGGATCTTCTTTGCGCCGAGGTCGGCTGCGAGGTATCGGACGGCGGATTCAAGACCAGCTTTGGCTACGCCCATGATGTTGTAGTTGGGGAATACCTTCTCGGCGCCGTAGTAGGTGAGGGTGAGAATGGAGCCGCCTTCGGTCATGAGCGGCTCCGCGGCGCGGGCCAGGGCGATGAGCGAGTAGACGCTGATGTCGTGAGCGATGCGGAAGTCTTCGCGGGGAGTTTGAAGAACATTGTTGATCTTCATGTTGGGGGCGAAGCCGATGGAGTGGACAAGGATATCGAGCTTGCCGTAGGTGGCTTTGAGCTGGTCGAAGACGGAGTCGATGTCGGCGTCGATGGAGACGTCGCAGCGGAAGGTTTTGGCGGAGGGAAGGTCGGCGGCCAGTTCTTCGGCGTCACGCTGGAGGCGCTCGTTCTGGTAGCAGATGGCCAGGGTGGCACCGGCTTCGGAGAGCTTCTGGGCGATGCCCCAGGCGATGCTGCGTTTGTTGGCGAGGCCGAAGACGACGGCGACTTTGCCTTTAAGGTCGATCATGCGGGTGGTGTCTCCTGTAATTGACGCAGGTTTGAGGATAGCAGCGGAGGATGGCTTTGGCGTGAGCTGTAAACGAGGTCATCCGCAGGCACCCCTTGTCTGGCTCGTCTCGTTTTCATACCCCCTCCCCCGGGGGGTACCCCTTCCTAAGTTTCCTTTTATCAGGTGTTTGCGAAAAACTGTATCTGCAAAATATTCATTCCATAGGGTTTACGGGTAAATATCAGATTCCAGACGGGATAGCTTCAACATGAAAGCAAAAGCCCCCGGGTTGGCTGGGGGCCCTGATTCACTGTATCCAGTATAGCCGATGGCGGGTAGCTGCTACGACAGCTGTATGTCGTTGCGTGGTAAGGGGTTTTGTCGATCAGGGGGTTGACAGAAAACAGGCGGCGGCTGGGTTGGCTGAGGGAGCTTCGGGTCGTAATAACGTGTTGGGCCGGTGCTCTCGCTGGAGATGTCGCTATGGAAGAAGAACGGAGTCTTTGAGGTCCACTGGTGTTGAGGTCTCGTGGAGGAGGACGCGGCAGCAGTTCCGGCCTGCGTTTTTGGCGCCGTAGAGTGCCTTGTCGGCTCGGGCGAGCAGAGTTCCTGCGGTTTCGCCTGCGGCGGCCTGGGTGAGGCCGATGCTGATGGTAAGGGGGAGCCCCGCGTCCGGGATGGAGAGTTCGCGTACCGACTGCTCGATCCGAGAGGAGACGCTAAGAGCGTCTGAAGAGGCGGTGTGTGGGAAGACAAGGAGAAACTCGTCTCCGCCGAAGCGGCCGAGGAAGTCGTGCGGACGCAGACGCCCGGAGATGGCGGTGACCACGTCGCGGAGGGCGGAGTCACCGGCTGCATGACCGGCGCAATCGTTGATGGTCTTGAAGTTGTCGATATCGATGAGGGCGATGGAGAGGCCTTGGCTACTGCGGCCGGAGCGCTTGAGTTCGGCGCTGAGCTTCTGCTCAATACCGCGGCGGTTGAGCACACCGCAGAGGAGGTCTCGCTCCGACTCGTCTTTGACGAGGGTGAGCAGTTCACCGCAGAGCATAAGCAGGAAGGAGAGGCCGATGAGGAAGGCAAAAGAGACACTGAGCAGAACGGAGACGGTCTGCAGAACCATTCTCTGTTGCGGGGTTGGCGGGGCACCTTGCAGCATGAGGAAGAAGACGCGGTTCAAAGCGAAGACGGCATAGGCTGCCATGAGGAAGGCGAAGATCTTGAGAAAGATTCTGCCCGCTGCCTGATGGGCGATCTCGACTGCGATGACGCCGCGGACGAGAAAGAAGCTGATGGCGATGACGTAGGTAAGGGTCCGGGGGTGGTTGTGCGAACGGACCAGGTAGATGGTAAGGATGGACGCGACGATGGTGAGGGCCCAGGCATAACGAATGTTGCGTGGGCTTTTAAAGAACTGAAGAACTCCACTGTAGAAGAGGACAAATGCGGATAGCAGCAGGCAGTGGGAGAGCACGATCGAGAGGAAGACTGGAACGGAATCGGAGGCCAGGAGAAGGACGTTTGCGATGGTTGCCAAAAAGAACGCAAGGGCAACGGCTCCGGCTCCGCGCAGGTAGGGATAGCTAATCTTCATGCAACTGAAGACGATCGCGTACACCAGCGTCAAAACAACCTGACAGCCGAGAAGAGTGCCGACATCTACCGAAGAGATAATGGACATTCGTACAACCTGTCTGGGGATTCTAATGCGCAAAGGTGCAGAAAAACAAAAGAATCAGAGGTGGCAGAGCAGTTCTGTGCCACAGAACAAAATCAAGACAGGGTGAGCCAGTCGTATTGGGCGTCGGTGAGGGGTACGACGGATAGGCGGAACTGGCGGAAGAGGATGGAATCGTGGAAGACGGCGGCGGAGCGGATGTCGGCGAGGGTTTTTTCGGTCTTCAGACGTTTGACGGGCTTGATGCGGACCTTGGGATCTTTAGGGTCGGTCGCGTCGACGGAGACGACTTTGGCTGTGCCTACGGCGGCTTTGCCGATGTTGGAGTGGTAGATGACGAGCTTCTCGCCCTTCTTCATGCCGCGGAGGTAGAGCAGGGCCTGGTTGTTGGAGATGCCGTCCCAGGTGGTTTCGCCGTCGCGTTCGAGGTCGTCGAAGGAGTATTTGTCGGGTTCGGTTTTTAGGAGGAAGGGCATGATGTGCTCCGGAGATTCAGGGGTTGGCGGCAGTGGCTAGTTTAGCCGCCGAGGTCGATCAGGTTGACGTGGGTTACGGGTTGGCCGAGGAAGTTGGAGCCGAGGCGCTGGAATTTCTCGATGGAGTCGGTGGCGTAGAAGGTGCAGGTGGGTTCGCCGGTGAGGGCGAGGTTGGGGAAGTGGATGGAGACCAGGGCTGCGGTGGTGCGGGCGGTGGCGTCGGCGGAGTCGATGATGGCGAGGGGATGGCCGAGAGCTTCGAGGACGCGCTGGATGGCGGGTTGGATTAGAGGATAGTGAGTGCAGCCGAGGAGGAGGGTTTGGGTGGCTGGAGCGGCGGCCAGGGCTTCGGTGAGGTAGATCTTCAGGACGGCGTCGGTGACGGGGTGGTCGATCCAGCCCTCTTCTACCAGGGGGACGAGCAGGGGGCAGGCCTTTTCGCAGGCGGAGAGGCCGAGAGCGTTGAGGGCATGGGTGTAGGCATGGGATTGGACGGTAGCAGGGGTGGCCAGGACGAGGACGCCACGTTTTTCCGGGTTTGAAGGCACGGAGGAAGGGGCGGCGAGGGCGGCCTGGGCTCCGGGTTCGACTACGCCGATGACTGGAATCGGGAGGGCGTGCTGGATGTCTTCGAGAGCGAGGGCGGTGGCGGTGTTGCAGGCGATGACGAGGAGTTCGGCGCCTTGCTGGTGGAGGAACTTTGCGCTGGAGACGGCGTAGCGGGCGATGGTTTCGCGAGACTTGGAGCCGTAGGGGAGACGGGCGGTGTCCCCAAGGTAGATGTAGCGGGCCTGAGGGATGAGATGCAGAAGGGCGCGTAGGACGGTGAGGCCGCCGAAGCCTGAGTCGAAGACGCCAATGGTGGGGTATTTGGATAGGGAGGAGGTCATGGTTTGGGGGTCGCGGTGGCGTTGTCTGGGTTGTTTTCGGCTTCGGGTGGGGTGGGTCGGATGGCTGTGTCTACGGCGCGGTAGGTGTGGAGGAGGTCGGCGTGGCCGGCCAGGGTGTCGTGGGGTTGGCCGTCGACGAGGAAGCGGATCTGTGTGATTTGAGGGAGGGCGCCGTGGAGGGTGCCGATGATGGACTGGATGGTCAGGTCTTCGACCTGGATGCCGGAGGGATGGCTGTTGACGAAGGAGCCGCGCAGGTTGATGACGGCGAGTTGGCCGGGTGCGCTTGCGGTTGAGGGGTTGCCGGGTTGGGCGAGGAGGAAGACGTCGTCCACTGTAGGGCCGCTTTGGAGTGGATGCGCGGAGCCGGGGAGAGCGTAGCTGGAGAGGAGTTGCTGGAGGAGGGCGCGGGCGCGAACGCTTGGCTCCTGGGGGAGGGCGAGGTGCTGGGGGGTGGGGGTGATGGAGGCGTCGGCGTCGTTGGCGAGGTAGAGGGAGATGTCCTCGGTGCTGGTGGTGGTGGGGGCGGCGATGGGGGTTGCGTCGAGGGAGGCGGTGAGGCGCTTGTGGGCCTGTTCGCAGCCGCGAAGGAGGAAGGCTGCCATGAGAAGGATGCCTCCGAGGAGGCTCCAGAAGAGGATGCGCTGGTACCGGGGAATCATCGAGAGGCTCCTGCGGCCGTTGTGTTGTGGGTGCGCCAGGAGGTGAGGGCGATGACGATGGCCTGGGTGATGGTGTGCTGGTAGGTGAGGTCGGCTGCGGGGATGGGGTCGGAGCCGTCGGTCGCGAGGGGGGCGATCTCAATGGCGACGGCGGGGCAGATGAGGTTATCGAGCGGATGGATGGAGGACTGGGTGAGGATGACGGGGAGCTTGGCGCGGAGGAGGGCGAGGCCAATCTCGTTCGCGAGGCGGAGGCTTTGTGGGATGAAGGCCGCCTGTGCGTCTTGCCAGGGTGCTGGAGCGTGGGGGGTGTCGGGGTCGGAGGCGCCGGTTGCTTCGCCGGGCGGTGTGAGCGCAGAGGTGACGATGTGGATGCCGTTGCCGCTGGAGGTGGCGTGGAGGACGAGGCAGGCGCTGGGGTGGGCGTGGTTGGCGATCTCGGCGCGCTGGTCGGCGGTGAAGAGGACGGTTGGGTCGGTGTCGCGGGTGGCGATGACGGTAAAGCCGCCGGTGGAGAGGGAGGCGCGAAGGATCGCGGCGAAGGACAGGGTGAGGTCTTTTTCGAGGAGTTGATCGCTGAAGCGGGCTCCGGAGTCTGGGCCGCCGTGGGCTGGGTCGAGGAGGATGATGGTGCGGGGCACAGGTTGTTGGGCCGGAAGAGCGCTGGGAAGGAGGGTCGCGAGGATGGCGAGGGTAACGCGCGCGGCGATGGGGTGGGGTGGAGGGGTCAAGGGAGTGGATGGTTGCTGGTTGATTGTAAACGGGTGCGGGGAGATGCGCTTGTTGTGCGGTTTGTCGATGCGACGGCGTTTGGCGGGTCAATGTTGAGGTTGAGAGGCGGGTTTCTTCGCTGCGCTGCTCGCGCTGAGGCCGTGAGCGGCGCAGCGAAGAAATAACGGATGTTTGTGGGTGAAAAAGAACAGACAAGAGCGAAAGCAGATCCCTACGGGATGACAACAAAAGGATAAACATCGGTAACGGCAACATTAACGACAGCCGTAATGGGGCGGGTTAGTCGAGGGCGTATATGGCCAGGCCGCTGAGGAGTTTGGGGTAGAAGTCGGTGGATTTTTGCGGCATGACGTTGCCGGAGAGGGAGATGTCGCGGAGCTGGTCGAGGGTGATGGGTTTGATGAGGAATGCGATGTCGGCTTCGCCGGATTTGACCAGGCCTACGGCTTCGTCGGCTTCGCGGATGTAGCGGACGTTGCCGAGTTTGGTGATGGTGTCCTGGTTGAGGCCGAGGAGACGGTCGAGGATGATGCTGTGGAGCTGGACGACATCCAGCTGGGCCTGGCGGGGGGCGATGTCTGCGAGGGCGTTTTTTATCGCATCGGGTTTGGCGGTGAGGAGGTGGTTGCCGTCGCGGGTGGAGGCGATGAAGGCAACGCCTGTGACCGCAGAAAGATGTTCCACGAGCTGCCTGGCTGCGTGGGTGGGGTTCGTCGTGGCGACGGGGGTGATAGTGAAGAACTCTTCGGCACGGGTGAGGAAGGCTTTGGTGTCGAAGTTTTCAAGGCCGTGGACGACGCGATGGGTGGGCAGGATGGTGATGCCGGGCGCGTCCATGTTGACGAAGGTCATCATCATGGCGGCCTCGGGGAAGGCGGGGGCGGGGAGATGGCTGGGGCTCAGCTTTTCGTCCTCGTCCCGGGGCTGGTTGAGAGGGAGCTTGAGCTGGGCGGAGCGCTCCTTGGCGTAGGCGACCGAGGTCTCGTAGCGGTGATGGCCGTCGGCGATGATGAGCTTTTTGTCGGCCATGGCGGTGACGATGAGGTTGATGAGGCTGGGGTCGGTGAGCTTCCAGAGCTTGTGCACGACGCCGTACTCGTCGGTGATCGAAAGATCCGGGATGGCAAGATCACCGTCTTTTCCGTTCGATCCGAAGATGAGTTTTTCTGCGGTGAAGGCGGGGTCGGAGTAGAGCATGTAAATCTGCTCGCAGTAGGCGCGGGTGGCTTTGAAGAGAGCCATGCGGTCGGACTTGTGCTTGGGGAAGGTCTGCTCGTGTCGGTAGACGACCTTGTCGGCGTAGTCGTAGAGATGGCCCAGAGCGATGAAGCCGCGTCGCTCGCGGACCTCGTCGGTGTGGGGCACGGTATAGGTTTGGGAGTAGCCGTAGAGGGCTGGCTCGGACTCCTCGGCGAGGATGTGTTCCTTGCGCCAGGTTCGGAGGGATTCGGCGGCGCGGGTGTAGACGTTTTCCTGCTCTGTGTCGTCTGGTTCGTGCTTGCCGAGGATGACGCGTATGAGGTTGTAGGGGCTGACCTCATAGTAGCGCTGCTGCATGGCCGGGGTGATCTTATCGTAGGGCTGGGTGACGACGTCTTCCATGTTGACGCGGGCGGGGTCGTAACGGAGGGCGCGGAAGGGATAGATGCGGGCCATGCTTTGAGTGTCTCCAGAGTTTGGTATGGATCGATTGTACGGGGAGGTGATTACGGTTGCATCACTACGGCTGAGCGGGGGAGAGATGGCGAGTTGATCAGTGAGATGATGCTGACGAGCCTGTTGTGGCGCGAGATGAGGCTGTTACGAAACCTCCACGTAGTACTGTGAGTGCTTTAGTCTGGGTCGCAGGAGGGAGATTGAAGTGTATTTCATCATCGTCATCCTTTTTCTGTTGGTTTGTCCGTTAGCTTCCGTTGCGATCGAAGCGTTCCGGTTCCATGAGACCCTGACGAGCCTGGTCTTAATAGGTCGGTGGTGGACCTTCTGGGCTGTAGGGGTTCGGCTCTTCCTCGCTGGCATCAGGCAGGTCATTCAGCCTCGGTTTACCGCCGAAGAGATCTTCGGAATCCATGACCCGAGCGCATTGCCGATTATTCGAGAGATCGGTTTTGGAAATCTAGCCATGGGAGCGCTTGGAATCTGTAGCATCTTCCGTCCAGACTGGGTGATTCCTGCCGCAATCGTGGGCAGTTTGTACTACGGATTTGCAGGGCTGGGTCATCTTCCACAAAAGAAGAAAAACGCAAAAGAGTACACCGCTATGGTTTCAGATTGGTTCGTCGCTGGGATTCTCGCCTGGTTTGTCCTTAAGAATGTGGTCTAGGTAATCGTGGCTCGGTCGCTACAGATGCGGGAGCAGCTTTGGTCGAAATATCGCGTGTTTGCGCCAGATGGAGAGAAGAGGTGCAACTGTAACTGCAGATCCCTACGGGATGACAAACAAGAGGATAGGCAACGGCGATGCTTTCAATATGTCCTTGTATCTTCTGCGGTTGAATGTTGAGTAGTAAAAAGTCTGAACAATGGTTCATCGACAGGTTTATGATGCTCTGCAAAGATTGGCTGCGGCTGGTGTCGTCTGCGAGGGTGGGTGACGGGACGTTGGCTGGGCGGGTCGTAGCGGATGGTATAGGCGGCGTTATGATGCGGTGTGCGAGCTGTTGGGAGAATCGGTGGATGGTAAAGCGGCGGGCGCTTTGCGCGGTTATTTTGCCGCTCTTGCTGTGCGGGGCTCAACTGTTCGGGATTGGAATTGCACGTACTTGCGAGGCGCAGGAGAATCCGCTGGGAGAGGTGCATACGCAGCCACCGCCGCCTGCGCCGAAGTCCGCCGAGGATGCGAAGCCGGTGATTGAAGGATCGAGCAACGCCGCGGCGCTGGCTACCTCGCGGCGCGATGCGCGGATTCGTGTGGATGTGAACCTGGTGCTGGTGCCGGCGACCGTGACCGATCCGATGAATCGCCTGGTGACGGGGCTGGAGCGAGAGAACTTCGAACTCTTCGATAACAATACGGGGCAGATTATCAAGAGCTTTTCGACCGAAGACGCGCCGGTGACGATCGGGATTATCTTTGACCTGAGCGGAAGCATGTCGTCAAAGTTTTTGCGGGCGCGGAAGGCGCTGAGCGAGTTTTTGCGGACATCAAATCCCCAGGATGAGTTTTTTGTGGTGGGATTTAACGACCGGCCGGCGGTGATTGTGGACTACACCTCGGATATTGACGATGTCGAGGCGCGGATGGTGATGCTGAAGCCGGAGAACCGGACGGCGCTGATCGATGCGATCTACCTAGGGGTAAACAAGCTGCGGCAGGCAAAGTATGACCGTAAGGCGCTGCTGATCGTCTCCGATGGCGGCGACAACCGCAGCCGGTACACCGAGAACGAGCTGCGGCGGGTGGTGCGGGAGAGTGATGTGCAGATCTATTCGATCGGGATCTTCGACCAGTATGCGCCGACGACCGAGGAGCAGCAGGGGCCGCTTCTGCTGACAGATGTGTGCGAAATGACCGGCGGGAGGATGTTCCGGGTATCGGATTTGGGGGATATGGGGGACATCGCTTCTCGGATCAGCGCGGAGCTGCGAAACGAATATGTGATTGGATATCGACCTTCGGATATGAAACAGGATGGAAACTGGCGTAAATTGAAGATACGACTCGTGCCACCGCCGGGGCTCCCTCCGCTGACGGTGCACAATCGCCAGGGGTACTATGCACCGTCGCAGTAAGGGTATTTGGCCGCGAATGGTCGCGGCAGGATGGTTAATGGTGGGTTGTGGCTCGGTGAGCGTATGGGCTCAGTCGGCTGGATCGCCTGCTCCCGTGCAGCCACAGCAGGCGCCGTCATTGACGGTGGACCGCGATCCGGTGGCTTCGCCGGATGCTGATTTGCCCGCGAAGGGCGCCCCGGGTGCGCCGCAGGGAACTGTGGGCGCCGCCATAACACGGGAGGGCGGGAAGTACACGCTACGCGAGGACGCGTATGAGGTTCGGCTGAATGCGACGGTGCTGGATGCAAGCGGCCGGTCGGTACAGACGCTGGATAAGGACGCATTCCATGTGTATGAGGATGGCGTTCCGCAGACGATCGCATCGTTCCGGCATGAGGACCTGCCGGTTTCGCTGGGGCTGTTGATCGATAGTTCGGGATCGATGTATGACAAGCGGGTGGCGGTGGATAAAGCTTCTGTCGATTTTGTGAAGCTATCGAACCGAGAGGACGAGGCGTTTCTCGTGGACTTCTCGTTCGATCCATATATCGATCAGGATTTTACAAATAGTATCGAGAAGCTGCAGCAGGGGCTGAGCTATATCAAATCCAGCGGAGGGACAGCTTTGTATGATGCACTGGTGGCTTCGGCGGATTATTTGACGAAGAACGCGAAGCATTCAAAGCAGGTACTGCTGGTCGTAACCGACGGCGAGGACAATGCTTCGAGCGCAACTCTGGAGCAGACCATTCGCAGGATTCAGGACCTGGATGGGCCAGTGATCTATTGTGTGGGGTTGCTGTTTGGCGATGATACCGACAAGCGTGAGTCGCGCCATGCACGGAGGGTACTGGAGACGCTGGCGGAGCAGACGGGAGGGGCGGCTTACTTTCCGAAGTCGGTGAATCAGGTGGACGAGATTGCGGCAGAGGTGGCGCAGGATATTCGCACGCAGTACACGATCGCATACCGCTCGACGAAGTCGCCTGCGCTGGGGGGGTATCGCGAGATTCACGTAGAGGCGAAGGGAAAGACCTTCGGGAAGCTGTCGGTGCGAACGAGGACTGGGTACTATCCGAAGGTCGCTACAGGTGCGACGACGGGTGGGGATGCAGTACTGAATAATAAACCTGGTACTCAGAAGCCTTGATGGGGAGAGCTGGTTCGCATCAGCAGGTTGCCTTCTGTTTGATGTTCGAAGCAGAGGATGCCGTTCGCTTTCGGGGAGAGACTCGAAGATGCGCATTCATCTGATGGTGCTAATGCATTGGTAAGGGAGTTCCTACGCCGGCGAGATTTATCTGCCGGATTCATTTGTGCGAGGCTTAGTTGATGAAGGTTGTGGAGAACATACTGGAGCTTGTGGGGCAGACGCCGATGGTGCGGCTGCGGCGGCTCGAAGAGGGAACCGGCGCTGCAGGGTGCGCGGAGATATGGGCAAAGCTGGAGTATCTGAATCCGGGCGGGAGCATCAAGGACAGGGCTGCGCTGGGGATTGTGCTGGATGCGGAGCGTCGTGGCGTGCTGAAGGCGGGAGGCACGATCGTGGAGGCAACGGCGGGCAATACAGGCGTGGGGCTGGCGCTGATTGGCGTCAATCGCGGATACAAGGTGATGCTGTATGTGCCGGAGCAGTTTGCCGAAGAGAAGTGCAAGCTGATGCGTGGGTTGGGAGCGACGGTGGTGCGCACGCCTGAGGCTGAGGGAATGGCTGGGGCGATTCGGCGGGCGTTGGAGTTTGAGAGGGAGACGCCGGGGGCGTTTGCGGCGCTGCAGTTTGAGAATCCGGCGAACCCGGACTTTCATGAACAGACGACAGCGGCAGAGATATGGGAGCAGATGGAAGGACGCGTGGATGCGTGGATTTCGGGGGTCGGGTCGGCGGGGACGTTTACCGGGATCGCACGATTTTTAAAGAAGCGGCGGGCTTCGATTTTGACGGTGGCTGTAGAGCCGCAGGGAAGTGTGCTTGTGGGCGGAGAGCCGGGGCCGCATAAAGTGGAAGGGATCGGGGTGTCGTTTATTCCGGCGACGTTTGATCGGAGTGTGTGCGATCGCGTGATGATGGTGATGGATGAACCGGCGCTGGCGATGGTGAAGCGACTGGCTGCGCAGGAGGGCGTCTTTGCGGGGTCGAGCGCGGGGGCGATGTTGTGCGCTGCGGTGGATGTGGCGAAGGAGCTGGGCGCTGGGAAGAGAGTGGTGACGGTGATTCCGGATTCGGCGGAGCGATATTTGTCGAAGGGACTGCTGGATTAGGTTTTGGAGAGCTGCAAAAGCAAATACGGGGATCCTTCACTGCATTCAGGATGACGGCTCAAAACATAGGATTGTGATCGTAGGAGTTACAAATAATGGAAGCGAAGAAGAGACTAGGTTTTGCGACGCGTGCGATACATGATGGACAGGGTTCGGATGAGCTGACTGGCGCGGTGAATGTGCCGATCTATCTGACTTCGACGTATCAGCAGGAGGAGATTGGGAAGAATAAGGGGCATGAGTACGCTCGGCTGACCAATCCGACTCGCGATGCGCTGGAGGAGAGCTTGTGCTCGCTAGAGGGTGGGACGAGCGCGCATGCGTTTGGCAGCGGGATGGCTGCGATTACGGCGCTGTGCACGATGATGAAGTCGGGCGACCATGTGGTGTGCTCGGAGAATGTGTATGGCGGGACGGGGCGCCTGTTCGACCATGTGCTGGCGAACTATGGGCTGACGTTTACCTATGTGGACACGAGCGTGGCAGAGAATGTTGCCGCGGCGATTACACCGGCGACGAAGCTGGTGCATATCGAGACGCCGACCAATCCGATGATGTCGATTACCGATATTGCGGCGGTGGCGAGGATCTGCCATGCGAAGGGTGTGGAGTTGAGCGTCGATAATACTTTCTTATCCCCCTATTTGCAGCAGCCTATCGCGCTGGGTGCGGATATTGTGATGCACTCAACGACGAAGTTTTTGAATGGGCACTCGGATGGTCTGGGTGGGGTGTTGATTTGCACGAAGCCGGAGCAGGCGGAGAGATTTCGTTTTGTGCAGAAGTGTACGGGGGGGATTCTGTCGCCGTTTGACAGCTATCTGCTGCTGCGCGGAGTAAAGACGCTGGCGGTGCGGATGAAGCAGCATGACGCGAACGGACGCGTGGTTGCTGACTTCCTGCGTGGTCATAAGAGTGTGCAGGCGGTGTTTTATCCGGGGCTGGCGGAGCATCCGCAGCATGAGTTGGCAAAGCGGCAGCAGCGTGGGTTCGGGTCGATGATCTCGATGGAGCTCGGGTCGCTGGAGAGAGCGAACCGTTTTGCGAAGGCGCTGCGGTTGGGCCTGCTGGCAGAGTCGCTGGGCGGAGTGGAGACGTTGATCTGCCATCCGGCGAGTATGACGCATGCTGCTGTGGGGGCGGAGGGTCGGGCGCGGCTTGGGATTACGGATGGGTTGATGCGGGTTTCGGTGGGGATTGAGGATGTGGAAGATATTGTGGGGGATTTGGGACAGGCGCTGGAGGCTATTTAGTCCTGCCGGATGGGCCGGTCACGCCACAAACGAGGATCTGTTTGTGGGGGACCCGATGCGTGCGGCCACCTCGCGACATGTGTACCTTGTGGTGGCTCGTGAAGTGTAATGAGCCGCTGCGATCGCCGCATTGGGAAGAATCGACCAGGGTGCGGGCGGTCTAGTTGCGGCAGGAACAGGCTAGACGTCGTAAACTACTCCGTCGACCTTGACTTTTGAACACCAAAAGCAATGGAGAATGTTCTTTTCGGGCGCGAGCATGGTGAGGTCTAATCGACGCCAGCGGTGTAGACCTACATGGCAAAATAAACCAAGTACGCTATTTGCCTCGTGCTCTCTGTGCGGCCACAGCTTTGCGGCGCGGATTGCGAGTTCGGCGTCGGATACCATATTCTTTGTCCTTCATCGTTGGCGTGAGTGCCTCTCTTGAGGCCGCAACTGTTGTTAAAACACGCTCCAGCCTTTTTTCTAGTTCAGGGCTTCGTCGATCTGCAGGGATTCGATCTTGTTGCTGAGGTCTTGCCGGGCGGTGTCGTGCTGCTGGTGCAGGGCGTCGAGGTCTTTGTGGAGAGTGGCTAGTTTGTCCTCCTGCTGGTTGAGCTCTTCGGTGTAGCGTTTGGCGAGGCTGCGCTCTTCGGCGCTGCCCTTGAGCGCGGAGAGGTTGTCGCGAAGGCGCTTCTGGTCTTCGACGATCTGGTCGATGGCTGCCTGTTTGGATTTGATCTGATTGTCGAGATCGGCTACGGCGCGTTTAGCGGTGAAGATCGGTTCCAGCTGCTGCTGGACGCTGGGGCCGGCGTTGGCGTTGCGGAGGATGACGGTCAGCTGATCGTCGGAGGTGTTGACGAGGCGGTAGACCTGGTTGAAGGTGCGGCGTTCGCCTATGTGGAGACGGACGGTCTCGTTGGCCTGGGTGGCGACACGGAAGCGATAGGCGGTGGGGGTGGTCTCGGCGGGTTGAGGGCCGGAGTCGAGCTTCCAGCCCTGGCGGACGGGCTGCTCGACGATGATGGTGCGGGCTTCGGGTGCGGCGTTGTGGACGAGGTATTCGACCTCGGAGACCTCGGCGGTCTGCTCGCGGAGGACACCTTTGGCGACGGTAATACGCTGGACGCGCTGGGTGTTGTTGGAGAAGTCGGTGGTGACGCGGACGGCCTGGTCGGCGGCGTAGGAGAGGAGACGGCGCTCGTTGGGATGGATGGGGTCGAGGAGGCCTTCGCCGCCAAAGTTTCCGTCTTCGACGATGGAGAAGCTGCCGCGGTCAAGGGTGAGGTTGCTGGCGTTGGTGATCCAGAGGGCGCGCAGGGGCGTGGGTTGCGAGGGCGACCAAAGGGTGACGCGCTCGACGGGGAGTTTGGCCTGGAGGATGGGTACAAGGGCGGACTCGTTCTTACGGATGGTGACGAGGTCGGCGAGCTTGTATTCGAAGAAGTCGTCGAAGGCGGTGGTGGTGGTGAGGTTGTGGGCGAGGGAGCTGGCGGCTGCGGATTCGTACTCGATCGTGGGAGCGGCGGAGTCGACGGCGACGGACTGATTGACGCTGCCAATACCGCCCATGACACCACCGCCGATGCGTCTTGGGCCTCCGCCGGTGTTGCCGCCAGAGCCTGGGCCAAGGCCCGAACCATTACCAGAGCCCATGCCTATGCCTGACATTCCGGCTACGCCTGCTACTTGAGGGATTGCGATGGCATCGCCGGATTCGTGGGTTTGGGGAGTGAGCTGAGCATCCTGCGCGATGGGGATCTCAGGGCGGCGGGCGTAGATGGGTTGCGAGAGTGGCTGGATGAAGCTCTGTGGCGAGCCGGCGATGAGGGAGAGTTGAACGTTGAGCCAGTCGGAGCCAGTGGTGTTGTCGATTACGGACCAGCCCTGGAGGGTGGCGGCCTGGGACGTGGTTGATCTGGGATCGCTGGTGAGGAGGATGCGATAGGTGGACTTCCAGATGGGGACCTCGGAGATGTAGCTGACGCGGAGGTCGCGAGTGCCGGTTCCATTGTCCTGCAAGGTGAGGTGACGGAGACCCTGGCTGCGGTTGCCGGCGATGAGCTCGAGGTAGCGATTGAGGTCGGTGTGGAGGCTGGTGTCGAGGAGACGGACCTGAATGGCGGGAGTGAGTTCGATGGAGCGTACGGCTCCTGCATCGGAGATGACGGTGAGGAAGCGTTGTTCTGATGCGGGCGCATTTTCGTTGGGAGCGGTGCGGGTGCGGATCTCCATGTTGAGGATGCGGCCGGTGAAGGCGGCACTGGAGCCGGAGACCTCGACGTGAGCTCCACGGATGGCGGCGTAGAGGTCGGCGGCGGTGGGGTCTTCGCCGAGGGCGAGAGGGAGTGCCCTGAGCTGCTGATCGAGCGGCGTGGTGGAGTTGTAGCCGGCTCCGGAGATGCGGCCTCCATTGAGGTCGATGGCGGTGAGGGTCTGGAGGACGTCGTTGAGCTGCGCGGTGGTGAAGTCAATGGTGACGGACTGATTGCCGGTGACGCGGCCGGAGTGCTCAAAGAAGCCGACACCGTTTTTGTAGAGAGCGACGCGGGTGACGGGAAGTTGCGAGTTGATTCCCGGGCGAGTTGTGGCTGGATGGGCTGATGGTTTTCCGGCGGAGGTCGTTGAGGTTTGAGCGTGGAGAGCGATGGGCAGAGAGAGAAGCAGCGTGGAGCAGAGGAGACGGGTGGATCTCACGTAAGAGGCCTTTCATACGGCAGACTTGAGCTGCTTTTGCTGAGTGGGTAGACTCCGAGAGTTAGAAAAAGGTTCCGGCGAGGTTTCAAACGTTACGGCATATTGCATGTTGGCAAGAAGCCAGAGTATGCGTGAATGTGATACATGTATTAGCGTTGGTTATGATGTGCGGAGGGTGAAATGTTTGGTTTGACCGAAGAGCAGAAGCAGTTGCAGAGCGCGGTAAGGGCGTTTGCCGAGGGCGAGATTGCGCCGCATGTGTCGCGATGGGACGAGGCGAGCGAGTTTCCGCATGAGGTGGTGAAGAAGCTGGGTGAGATGGGGCTATTGGGCGTGATCTTTCCTGAGGAGTTGGGCGGCGCGGGCATGGGTTACGTGGAGTATGTGCTCGCGATCGAGGAGCTGTCGCGGGTGGATGGCAGCGTGGGGATTATTGTGGCGGCACATAATTCGCTGTGTACGAACCACATCATGCTGGGTGGGAATGATGCGCAGCGGAAGCTGTGGATTCCTAAGCTGGCGAGCGGGCAGTGGCTGGGCGCGTGGGGGCTGACGGAGCCGGGTTCGGGTTCGGATGCGGGTGGGGCGCGGACTACGGCGGTGAAGAAGGGCGATACCTGGGTGCTGAATGGGAGCAAGACGTTTATCACAAACGGAAGCTATGCCGGATGCGCGGTGGTGCTTGCGGTGACGGACAAGGAGAAGGGAACGAAGGGGATCTCGGCGTTTGTCGTGGAGCGCGGTACGAAGGGGTTTCGGTCGGGGCGGAAGGAGAACAAGCTGGGGCTGCGGGCGAGCGATACCGCTGAGTTAATCTTCGAGGACTGTGAGATTCCGGCGGAGAATTTGATTGGTAAAGAGGGTGAGGGCTTCAAGGATGCGATGCGGGTGCTGGATGGTGGAAGGATTTCGATTGCGGCACTGAGTCTGGGAATGGCACGCGGTGCGCTGGATGCGGCGATGAAGTATGCGCAGGAGCGGCGGCAGTTTGGTAAGGCTATCAGCGAGTTTCAGGCGATCCAGTTCAAGCTGGCGGATATGGCGACGGAACTGGATGCGGCCTGGTTGTTGACGATGCGCGCGGCGCAGATGAAGGACGCGGGCAAGAAGGTTACGCTGGAGTCGGCAATGGCGAAGCTGTATGCAAGCGAGGCGGCTTGCCGGATCTGCGATGAGGGCGTGCAGATTCATGGCGGATATGGGTTTATCAAGGACTATCCGGCGGAGAAGTTTTACCGGGATGTGCGGCTGTGTCCGATCGGTGAAGGAACCAGCGAGATTCAGCGGATGGTGATTGCGCGAGAGTTGCTGGGGAAGAGTCCTTCGCGAGGGTGAGACTGCGATTTGACGATTCCAAAATCTATTTAGAGACATCTGTCCTGCCGGACGGGCCCACTGCGCGTGGGGCGGCCACTTCGTGGCTTGTATACCTTTCATGCAACGACTATCTTCTGTGGTCCTCTCGCTGGTCGGAAGAAAAATTGTCCCGACCAACGGGAGGACCTATGTCGCTTATCCTGCCCCGACCGGTATACCCGCCACGAAGTGGCCGCCCCACGCGCAGTGGGCCTGTCCGGCAGGACATCCATTTTTAGATAAGTTTCAAGAGGGATGACGAGTTGTTTTGCTTCGGGAGCTGATTTAGGTGGGGGTGCGGAGGAGGAGGTAGACGCCGGTGATGCCGAAGAGGAGGTCAGGGGTCCAGGCTGCGAGGATTGCGGGCAGGGTGTTGACGTTGCCTAGGGACTCGAAGATGAGAGCGACGACGTAGTAGGTAATAGCCAGGCCGATGGATGTTGCGATGCCGGCGAGGGAGCCTTTTTTGCCCATGGAAAGGGCGAAGGGGATGGCCAGGATCGCCATGACGAGGGTGATGAGGGGATAGGCGATTTTTTTATTGAGCTGGACGCTGAGGCGTTTGGTATCGAAGCCGGATTGTTTGAGGTCGGCGATGTAGCGGGAGAGTTCGTTGTAGCTCATCTCCTGGGAGGGCAGGTCTTCTTTCTTGAAGTAGCTGGGTTGCTCCTTGATCTCGGGAAAGGTGGAGATGGTGAAGGGAAGATAGCTGGCGATGGTGTCACCGCTGAAGGTTCGTTGCCAACCGTTGTCGAAGATCCAGTTGTTTACTTGAGGGTCCCAACGAGCGGATGCGGCGAAGATGCGACGTTGGAGGGTGAAGGTGGCGGGGTCGAACTCGAAGACGGTGAGGTTGGCGAAGACGTCTTTTTCGGCGTTGAAGAACTGGTAGTAGAAGATACGCGCGGGTTCGCCGGCGTTGTTGGTCTGGCCGGAGATCCATTGGCGGTCTGGACGTGAGAAGGTCTGTGCAGGCTTGTCCTTAATAATGGAGAGGAGGGCCTCCTGGCGGCGATTTGCGTCGGGGAGGTAGACCTCGTCGAAGATAAAGAGACCGACGGAGATGAGGAGCGTGACGAAGAGGACCGGGGCGATGATGCGGTAGAGGCTGACGCCGCTGGACTTCATGGCGGTGAGCTCTGAGGTGCGGCTGAGCGTGCCGAAGGTGACCAGGACGGCGACCAGAGCGCAGAGCGGAGTGACGTTGTAGAGGATGTAGGGGATGAGATTGATGAGGTACTCGCCTACGACGATGAGCGGGGTGCGGTTGCGGAAGATGGCGCCGAGGAGCTCAAAGAAGGTGAAGATGACGACGAGAGTGGAGAAAGAGAAGAGGACGAGGGCGAAGTTGGTGGCGTACTCGCGCATGACATAGTCGTCGAGCAGAAGGGGGAACTCCAGGCGGGAGATGCTGCGGAAGCGCCGAAGAGTGGTGGCGACGTCTGGCCGGATACGGGAGCCGAGACCTTCGGGGCTGCTACCTGGTGTGAGGCGGGCAAGGAGGCCTGAGAGGGAGACGCCAAGAGTAGAGAAGATGCTGAGGGCGATGCCTCCGCGCGACATCTGGTAGAGGAGCAGAGCGCCTGCGGCGGCGAAGGTGAGATTGGCTCCCCAGACGCCGAGGAATGGAGAGAGTTTGCCGGATTGGGCGAAGGCTACGCCGACTGAGGAGAAGAAATAGTAGACGAAGACCAAGAGGATTGTGAGGACAAAGGCGGTGGATTTGCCGCCGCGCTTGGAGGAGAGGCCAAGAGGAACACCGACAAGCATGAGGACGAGGCAGGCGAAGGGGTAGGAGAAGCGTTTGTTGAACTCGATGCGGTAGATGGAGGCGTCTCTATTATTTGAAGAGCTGGGGGCATCTCCAGCGGCTCGGGCTGCGTTGCCGCGGAGCCAGAGCTCGTGGAGGGAGAGGGCCTGGATGGGGGTGTTGACGCGGCCGAGGTGGGTGTCCTCCTGGGAGTCGGTCTCGATGGGGACGTCGGTGGAGGAGAAGGTGGAGACGTTGTACTGGTTGGGATCGGTGGGCGAGGTGTCGTGGGCGCCGCCGTTGAGTAGATGGAGGCGAATGGTCTGGGCGTCGGGGGAGTTGGCAGCTCCGTTGACGACTACGGCGCTGTCTGCAGTTGTGATGTGTGGGTTTGCGGGTTCGGTGAGATCGGCGAGGAAGACGTGGTGCCAGAGCGAGGCTCCTGCGGCGGGGCTGATGTCCTGAATGTAGAGGACGCGGTTCTTGAACTCCTCGTAGAAGACGCGGGGCTGGACCTCGAAGGATGCCTGAGAGGCCTTGAGGGATTTGCCGAGGGCGAGGAGACTGGCTGCGGCTCTGGGAGCGAGGTAGAGGGAGTTGAAGAGTCCGAGGGCGAGGGCGATGGTGGAGACGATGGAGACGATGCGGACGAAGTCGAGGGCGCTCATGCCGCTGGCGCGCATGGCGGTGATCTCGCTGTCGGAGGCGAGGCGGCTGAGGCCGAGGAGAATGCCGACCAGAACCGCCATGGGAATGGTGAAGCTGAGGGCGTTGGGCAGGGTGTAGAGGATGATGCGAACGACGTCGGTGAGGGAGGCGGAGTCGCGGACGAAGAGCTCGAGGATCTTGCCGAGGTCGCGGATGAAGAGGATGAAGGTGAAGAGAGCTCCGCCAAGGAGGGCGTGCGAGGTGACTTCGCGGAGGATGTAGCGGGTGATGATGCGCATATATGTTGCTTGGACTTAGTGTAGCGCGGTGCGGTCGAATGGCAGGATGACGTGCGAAGGTTGGTGCTGTTTCGGGATGCTTTAGACGTGTGGAAGAGGAGATAGTTTGAGGTAAATTTCTGAGGCAACTCGGGGCGCGATTCTGCACTCCATCCTTGCTAGTGGAGCATCTGGAACAGAACATTGTGATTGCAGTCGAAGAATGCGGATTATTGTCGCGTGTTCGCATCAGATATTTCGCATCAGAAGATTTGGATGGAATCAGAACGGAAGCATGTACAAGCCCCATGCAGGATGATTCGTTGATGTTGCTCAATGATTACAGTAAGGATTTTGTGTCTTCGCCAAGTACGATTCTTCTAGTCGATGATGATCCGGACATTCGATCTCTTACAAGGACTTTTCTGGAGCACGAGGGCTATCGCGTCTTTAGTTCGGGCGATGCGTTGCGGGCGATGCATATCTTTTCCAGTGTGCCGCAGATCGATCTGTTGATCACGGATCTGTATATGCCAGGTCGATCGGGCATGGAGCTTGCCTTCGAACTCAAGATGCTGCAGGCGGAGCTTCCTGTGTTGATGATCTCCGGCGGATTCGTTGATGGTGGCCAGAAGATGCGGCTGCAGCAGGAGGGTTGGAGGTTTCTTGGCAAACCATTTCTGCTTCCTGAGCTTCTGTCGACGGTGCACCTGATGCTGGAGCCGTGTGAGGCGGAGCGAATGAGGGTTTCGTGATGTTTTGGAAGGCTTAACACGGATTGGCACGGATGACACGGATTAAGGACAACGGCAACAGCAGATCCCTACGGGATGACAAACAAAGTCGACAAGCAAATAGAAACAGCAACGGTAAAGGGCGCTCACGGGAAGGAGCGCCCTTTACCGTTTGTTGGTTTGGGAGTTAGTTTGCGTGAACCTTCTCGTGCCAGGAGTGAGCGTTTTTGAGGGCGTTGTTGACGTTGTTGATGTTTTCTACGCCGGTGGTGTTGAGCCAGTCCTCGAAGGCCTTGGCGCCCTGCTTGGCGTAGATGGCGATGCCATCCTTCCAGGTGGCGCGGCCGCAGAGGACACCGTTGAAGGTGGTGCCGGATTCTACGGCGAGTTCGAGGGTCTCGATGAAGACCGGGTTGGAGACGCCGGCGGAGAGATAGATGAAGGGCTTGTGGGTCATGGTGGCGGCGTCGCGGAAGTGCTGCAGGGCTTCGGCGCGGGTGTAGGCCTTCTCTCCCTTGAAGGCCTTGGTGCCTTCGACGAAGGACATCTCGATGGGGACTTCGACCTTGAGGACATCGACGTTGTAGCGGGCTTTGCCGAACTCGGCCATGGAGCCGGAGACGACCTCGGGTTTTTTGAGCGCGTAGCCGAGGGATTTTTCGTCGCCGCCGCTGCTGACGTCGTAGCCGACTAACTCTAGGAAGAAGGGGATGTCGTGGGCGATGCATTCGTCGCCGATGCGCTCGACCCAGGCCTGCTTGAGATCGTTGACAGGGGACTTCTCGAAGGGGGTGTAGTAGAGGAGGATCTTGATGCAGTCGGCTCCAGCTTCCTTGAGGCGACGAACGCTCCAGACGTCGAGAAGGTCGGGCAGGCGGCCGGGGGTGGTGGCGTCGTAGCCGGTCTTCTCGTAGGCGAGGAAGAGACCTTTGCCGTTGCGGTGCTTGGAGGCGGGAAGGCCAAACTCGGGATCGAGCAGGATGCCGGTGGCGTGCTTGGTAAGGACGGAGGTGACGAGGATCTTGAACTCTTCAAGATCGTGGGCGTCGGCGGCGGATCCGCGCTCCTTGGCAAGGGACTTCTGCAGCGAGCCTCGCTGATCCATGGCTGCGGCGGCGATTACGCCACGGTGGTCGGAGACGGCTTTGAGTCCTGCGAGTTTTCCTGGTGTCAACTTCTCCATCGGTGCATCTCTCCTGAGTGCTTAATTTCTAGGGCCATTTTACACAGTTCGCGAGTGTGTTGAGAGCTGGAGCAGGCAGCGGTTTATAGTTTGCTCCGGATCATCGCCAAAGGAGACGGCACAGGCCTTGCGTGGGTGGTGCGGAGGGTTATTTGTCCTTGTCCTAATACTCGTCGTCGTCATCATCGTCGTATTCGTCATGGTTGTACTGGTTGAGGTCGACGGGGGTGATATCGACCATGATGCCTGGTTCTGCGAGGTCGATACCCTCGGGGGAGGAGTCGATGGTGCGGACTACGTCATGCGCGAAGGGTTCGAGGTTGAGACCCCTGGCGTTGCTGGAGGCGAGTTGCAGGCCGTAGAGGAGAGCGGTGGCTCGGCGCGGCTCCAACTGGCCGGTGGCGAGGGCGTTGATGACGACGGAGAGGGCGACCTGAATGGATTCGCGATCTTCGAGGGTGGTGAGCTCGATGTGCTGGCCGGCAAGAAGGCTTCCGCGGGTGGCTGGGGTGTAACGGAAGCCGGTGTGGCGCTGGTGGAGGCGGGAGTGGAAGTAACAGTAGATGTTTTCGTTGAGCGATGGAGCGTGGCATTGAAGGCCGTTGGTTTTGATGTGACGGCAGAGGGGCAGGTTCATCGGTGTCTCCTGGCAAGGGGGTCCCCCCCCCGGGGTACCCTGTTAAAAGTCGAATGGTTGCAATGAGATAGCAAAATGAGGTCTGCTAAATAATTGCAACCAGGGGGGTTACGGGTAAATATCAGATTCTAAAAGGAAAGCCCCGGCGTTGACCGGGGCTTTGTTTTAGCTCTGTATCCAGTATAGCGGTTGGAGGAAACTCATAGGCCACGCGAATGTTGTGGATTGGCGCGGGTTTTGTGGGTTTTGGGGCTTGACAGGGTTTTTGGGCTTGCAGGGTGTGGTGGGGATGAGATGGCTTGTCTCAGGGCTAAAAGCCGATTTGTTGCTGGTGTGGAGGCCGGATTGAAGTTCGGGCTTATCTCAACAGCAACAGCAAAGGCAAAAGCGAAATACAGGGGTCTCTCCACTGCGGCGGCAAAGTGCGCCGCCTTCGGTCGAGATGACGTTTGTTTGGTGAGTTGGAAGTGGGAGGATAGGCAACCGCAACTGCAAAAGCAAGGGCAACTGCAAAAGCAAGGGCAACTGCTTTGGCTGGGCCTCTCGCGATGAGGCTGCGAGAGGCTTTGCTTAGGACGACAGTTCTTTTTGTTGGTTTGTCGGGGTGTGGTTTGTGCGTGGTTAGTGGGTTGCGAGGCGGGCTGGGTTGAGATCGACGTCGCGGCGTCGGGCGGAGAGGATGCCGAAGATTGCAATGTAGACGTAGCAGACTGCGGGGATGATGAAGGCGTGCTGAACTCCGACCCGGTCGGCGAGGTGGCCTTCGGCCAGGGGGAGGATAGCTCCTCCGACGATGGCCTGGACCATGAGGCTGGAGCCTTTGCTGGTGAGTTCGCCGAGGCCGGCGAGGCCGAGGGTGAAGATGCTGGGGAACATGATGGAGTTGAAGAAGCCGATGGCGATGACGCTGACCATGGCCACGTTGCCGCCGGTGAGCATGGTGGTGACGACCAGACAGCAGGCGATGAGGGCGGCTCCGGCGAGAGCTTTGCCGGTGCTGATGTAGCGGAGAACCCATGATCCGATGAAGCGGCCGACCATGGCTCCGCCCCAGTAGAAGGAGACATAGTGGGCGGCGGACTTTTCGCTGAGGCTCAAGACCTGCGGGAGGCCGAGGTAGTTGATGAGGAAGCTGCCGATGGAGACCTCGGCACCGACGTAGACGAAGATGCCGAGGGCGGCCATGAGGAGGTAGGGATGAGACCAGATGCTGCCGGTGACGGAGGTCTGGAGTTCGCCGGGGCGGAAGTCGCGGGTGAAGTCGGTGGTGGGTAGCTTGATGAGGGCGATGGCGACGGCCAGGACGAGGAGCATGAGGGCGATGCCCAGATAGGGCAGGCGCACTGATGAAGCTTGCTGGGCGCGGTAGGTCTGGAGCATGGCGGCGGAGAAGGACCGGATCTTCTCGGGGGATGCCTGGATGGCGCCGAGGATGAGTGCGCCGCCGAAGAAGGGGGCGATGGTGGTTCCGAAGGAGTTGAAGGCCTGGGCCAGGTTGAGGCGGCTGGCGGCGGTGGCTTGCGGGCCGAGGTTGGTGACGTACGGGTTCGCGGAGACCTGGAGGGCGGTGATGCCGGCGGCAAGGATGACCAGCGCGGAGAGAAAGAGCGGGAAGGAGGCGAGGGTAGCCGCGGGAAGGAACAACAGAGCACCGGCGGCCATGACGACGAGGCCGATGACCATTGTCTGCTTGTAGCCGCGCCAGTCGACCAGCTTGCCGGAGGGTAGAGCGAAGATGAAGTAGGAGGAGAAGAAGGCGAACTGGACGAGCAGGGCCTGGCCGTAGTTGAGGCTGAAGATGCCCTTGAGATGCGGGATGAGGATGTCGTTAAGACAGGTGAGGAAGCCCCACATGAAGAAGAGTACGGTCGCGATGCTCATGGCGCGAACGTCGGTTGATTGCGGGTCTCGGGTGAGGGTGTTCTGACGGGTGTCGGTCGCGATCAAAGGTTACCTGCTTCTGCCGGGTGAATTGTACCGGCGTGGAGAATTCTACAGGAGGGTTTGCCATTGAAAGACGGATGTCCTGCCGGACGGGCCTCCTGCGCGGAGGGCGGCCACTTCGTGGCTTGTATACCCTTCTTGCAACTACGATTTTCTGAAGTCCTCCCGTTGGTCGGAAAGATAATCCCTCCCCACGGGAGGACCAATGCCGTTTATCCTGCCTCGACCGGTATACGCATGACGAAGTGATCGCCCCACGCGCAGTGGGCCTGTCCGGCAGGACATCCGCTTCTAAAGAGCAGCGTCGAGGATGGCGCGCTGGACAGTGAGAAGCTGCTGGATTCCTGCTTCGGCTAGGTCGAGCATCTGGTTGAGCTGTGCGCGGGTGTAGGAGTCCTTTTCAGCGGTGGCCTGGGTTTCAACGAGGCCGGTGTCGGCGAGCATGACGACGTTCATGTCGACGGTGGCGCGCGAGTCTTCTTCGTAGCAGAGGTCGAGGAGGACGTTGCTGTCGACGATGCCGACGGAGGTGGCGGCGACCATCTGTTTGAGGGGGGAGGCTTTCAGGGTGCCAGCTTTGACGAGTTTTCCGAGGGCTAAGGCGAGGGCGACGCAGGCTCCGGTGATGGCGGCGGTGCGGGTTCCACCGTCGGCCTGGAGGACGTCGCAGTCGAGGATGATGGTGCGCTCGCCGAGAGCCTTCATGTCGACGACGCTGCGGAGGGAGCGGCCGATGAGGCGCTGGATCTCGTGGGTGCGGCCGCCGACCTTGCCGCGTTCGCTCTCGCGTGCGGTGCGGGTGAGGGTGGCGCGGGGGAGCATGCCGTATTCGGCGGTGACCCAGCCGCGGCCGGAGTTGCGAAGCCAGCCGGGGACGCCCTGCTCGATGGTGGCGTTGCAGAGGACACGGGTGTTGCCGGACTCCATGAGGACGGAGCCTTCGGCCATGGCGACATAGTGCGGGGTGATGCGGGTGGTGCGGAGGGCGTCGGCGGAGCGGTGGTCGGGGCGGAAGAGCTGAGCAGGCGGCGCTGGATTAGTTACTGACATCTGGCGATTATAGTTATTTGATTCTTCTCATGATTTGGAACGGAGGTAACCTTGTAGCTGTTGATGGGGAAGGGCGGTTGTGCCGATAGTCCCAAAGTGGGACTGGTTCCACTTTGGGAAATTGAGATGGGAGGGTGTTTTGCTGGGGTTTTTGGAGGTTCGGCGGAGTGCGGTTCCATATTGGGAAATGAGGGAGTTCGCTTGGAATGGCGCGGATTTGCTGTTTGTCGTTTCTGTGCAGGCACTTAGCAAAGGAGTTCCAGTTTGGCACGCAAAGTGATTACGTAAGTGTACTTGCGCTAATAATGAAAGAGTGCAGGAGATTGGTGGAGTTCGTTCATGCAGGCAACGCAGAGCAGTACAGCCTCAGAATTGATGGGTTACACGGGACAGTTTGCGGCTCTTCGACACATTAACCGGCAGATGAGGCAGATGAACTTGAATGCGGACGCTGTGCCCAGCGTGCGCAAGCCGATGGTGATGGAGACAGGCGCCGATGTGGTGGCGGGAGTGGCGGAGGGTGCGGGGCTGGCGCATGATGCAGGCAATCTGCTGGGAGCGCTGAGTCTGTATTCGGACCTGCTGGGGATGCCCGGGGTGCTGCATGAAGAGCATCGCGAGTATGCGACCGAGCTGCGGATGTTGAGCGATCGCAGCTGGGCGATGATCGACCGGCTGGTGAACCATGCGCGTGGAGGCCAGAGACCGAAGGCTGCGTCGGAGACGACGGTGCTGCCGAATGTTGTGGACCGCTGCAAGGGTCTGTTGAGCCGGGTCGCGGGACGGACGGTGGAGATCTCTTACGGGGTGGGGGCGTTTGAGCCGGTGAAGGTGCCGGCGGAGGCGGTGGAACGGATTCTGACCAACCTGGTGAAGAACGCAGCGGAGGCGACGCCGTGGGTGGGAGCGATCTCGGTGCAGATAGAAGGCGCGACGGAGTGCGACGAAGAGGGTGGTGTACGGCGCCGGGTGGTGATGACAGTGCGAGACAGAGGCTGCGGTATGGATGCGGCGGCGGTGCGAAGGCTTATGCAGGGTAGCGGGGTCTCGCCGGCGAATGGACGGGGATTGGGTTTTCGCGTGGTGCGGGAGCTGGTGGCGCTGTCGGGAGGGTGCCTGAGTATGGAGAGCCAGCCAGAGGTGGGGACGAGCATCTCGACGGAGTGGTATGCGGCGAAGGAGCTTGAGGCTGGGCGACAGCTGGCAGAGGTAGCGCCAAGGTTGATGGAGCGGGAGACGAAGACGGTGATCGAAGTGTTCGAGGGAGATGCGGGGTGGATCGCGTGCTAAGTGGAGCTGGTTTGGGAGTGACGAAGGTTGGCGATGACAGGCTGCCGGATAAGACGGCAGCAGGCGGGACGGTGGCGCACAACACTGGGACAGACAGTACTGCGATGACGAGCCATGCTGGGGCGAGCTCTGCCGTTGGTGTTGAGACGACGAGTGGCCTTGCCGCCGACGCTCCGCTGGCAGGGATCGGGATGCGGCAGCAGGAGGGTTCTGCGGAGCATGCTGAACCGATGCTTGGGCTGCTGCATGTGCTGGTGGTCGATGATGATGAGTCGATGCGGAAGGCTTGCTGCCAGATTGCCGCGGGGATGGGCTTCGCTGTGGTGGGGGCGGAGAGTGCAACGGCGGCGCGGGCGATTTTGAAGCATCAGCGGATCGATCTGCTGCTGCTGGACCTGAAGCTTCCGGGCGGTGGTGGGCTGCCGCTGCTGGAGCAGGTGAAGACGCTGCATCCGGATACGGCGGTGATCGTGATGACGGCGTTTGCGACGGTGTCGTCGGCGGTGGAGGCGATGCGGATTGGTGCGGGTGATTATCTGACCAAGCCGTTTGCGATGGATGAGTTGACGGTGGTGCTGGAGCGTGCGGCGCAGCTGCATACGATCGATGTGCAGAGCCGACTGCTGCGGGAGCGGCTAAGGACGCAGCAGGGGATGGGCGGACTGGTGGGCCGTTCGCCGGAGATGGAGAAGCTGTATCGGATCTTGTCGAAGGTGGCTTATTCGACGCACCCGGTGTTGATTCTTGGTGAGAGCGGAACGGGGAAGGAGTTGGTGGCGCGGTCGATCCACTTCAACGGACCGAATGCGGCGAAGCCGTTTGTGCCGGTGGACTGCGGTTCGCTGGTGCCGACGCTGATTGAGAGTGAGTTGTTCGGCCATGTGAAGGGTGCATTTACAGGAGCGGATAGAGCAAAAGAAGGACTGCTGTCTTCGGCTGACGGGGGGACGGTGTTTCTAGATGAGATTGGCGAGCTGCCGCTGGACTTGCAGGCGAAGCTGCTGCGGGCGCTACAGGAGAAGGAGGTAAGGCCGGTGGGTGCGACGACAGCGAAGCCTATTTCGGCGCGGGTGCTGGCTGCGACCAATCGCGACCTGGCAGCAATGGTGGAGCAGGGGCGGTTTCGCAAGGATCTGTACTTCCGGTTGAATGTGGTGAATCTGCGAATACCGCCGCTGCGGGACAGGCGGGACGATATTGCGGTGCTGGCGATGCACTTTCTGGAGCGGATGCAGAAGGAGAGCGGGGTGGATCGGAGCTTCTCCGACGATACGCTGCGGGTGATGAGCGAGTACGACTGGCCGGGCAATGTTCGAGAGCTGGAGAATGCGATCGAACGGGCGTGTGCGTTGTCGTCGGGGCCGCTGCTGCATATGGGTGACCTGCCGACGCAGTTGCAGGACTTCCGCATGCAACGAGGGCCTGTGTTTGCTGCCGATGAAGAGGATGAGATGGGTGTGGATCGGGCGATCCGCGGAGCGACAGGCGACGGCGGCATCGTGTCCATTGCGGAGATGGAGAAGAAGGCGATTCTGGGGACGATTCGGCAGTTGAAGGGAGACAAGCTGATGGCGGCGAAGTTGTTGGGGATCGGCAAGACGACGCTGTATCGAAAGCTGAAGGAGTATGGGATTGCGGAGGAGTTGGAGGATTGACGGCTTGTGTCCTGCCGGACGGGCCCACTGCGCGTGGGGCGATCACTTCGTGATGCCTATACCGGTCGGGGCAGGATCAGCGGCATGGGTCCTCCCGTTGGTCGGGATCATAATTTTCCGACCAACGGGAGGACTTCAGAAGCTCGTAGTTGCAAGAAGGATATACACGCCACGAAGTGGCCGCTCCACGCGCAGTGGGCCCGTCCGGCAGGACAGGTTTCTCTGGGGATAGAATCGTTGCGAGGGTAGGTGATCGCTATGCAATGTAGTCACATGGACCAGATACGGAAGGTGAAGCCGTCGGCGAAGGGCTGCGAAGAGTGTCTGAAGATTCACAGCGACTGGGTGCATTTGAGGATGTGCCTGGAGTGTGGCCATGTTGGGTGTTGCGATTCGTCGATACACAAACATGCGACCAAGCATTTTCATACGACCAAGCATGCGATTATGCGTTCGGTGGAGCCGGGCGAGAGTTGGGGCTGGTGCTATGTGGATGAGATGGAAGTGGATGTGGTGTGATTTGGCGTGAGTCTTTGCGATGGGAGAGAAGGCTTAACACGGATTTGCACGGATGAACTGATCAGGAACAAGCAACAGCAAGTGCAAGATACGAGGGTTCACTCCGCTGCGCGACGGACGATGATACTGTCCGTCGCTTCGGTTGAGATGACGATTGATAGCTTGATAGCTGGGTGATAGAAGACGGCAGACTGTTGCACGGTTTGTTATTCTGAGCACATCCTTTGGATGAAAGAGAGTATTGACGATGTCAGAAGAAGCGGTAAAGATTACGGTTCGCCCCAATGGTCCGCTGCGGGTGGAAGGCCACATTTTGTTGACGGATGCCGATGGCAAGCAGTGGGACTTGACGGGTAAGCCGGCAGTTTCGCTATGCCGGTGCGGTGCGAGCGAGAAGCGTCCGTTCTGCGATGGATCACACAATCGTGTGGGCTTCGCGTGCGCGGCCAGTCCGGCTGCGATCCTTACCTAGAACAAGAGATCGGCTGCGGATGCACGGATAAAACGGATTTGCCCTACTGCGTACCCGCAGTGGGGCAGATGTGCAAGTTTTGGCTTCGGGGTCTAGATCTGCGAAGTTCCATGCAATCCGCGGTCGGTTGCTGTTGCTTCTCCTATTTCTAGCTTTCGATGATGATTTCACTTTGAGGTTAAGCTTCATGACGATTCGCGTCTGCGGTGTGGTGGCTCTTTCTTTAACTCTGCTGTCGTCGGTGGGTGGGTTGAGAGCGCAGGAGGCAGCGCAAAAGACGAATGAGCCAAAAACGATTGTGCTGCCGTTGGATCGGCTAAATGAGTATGTAGGGCAGTATCGCCCGAAGGATGAGCCGGATGTGGTGATTTCGGTGTATCGCGAGGGAGACAAGCTTTATTTTGAGGGCGAACGGTTGGCTCGGGTGCAGTTGGAGGCGGAGTCGGCGGATCACTTTTTTTCGCATGGGTTGCGGTTGGTGTTTGTGCGGGATGCGGCGGGGAAGGTGTCGGGGCTGACGGCAGGCGAGCAGGGTGGAGACGAGGTGACGGAGGTGCGTTTCAGCGAGGTGGGGGTTCGGCTGAATCATTTTCGGGGCTATTCGCGCAGTGAGGTGATGATGCCGATGCGTGATGGCGCGAAGCTGCATGCGGTGATTTTGCGGCCGGTGGGGTCGGAGATGAGCGGGGAGCCGCTGCCGTTTCTTATGCAGCGGACGCCGTATGGCACGTCGGGGGTGTCGTCGCAGGGTGTGAATCGTGGCAAGCCGGAGCTGGCGGCGAGCGGGTACATCTTTGTGTTCGCCGATATTCGCGGAAGGTATGAGTCGGAGGGGCAGTTTGTGATGAACCGCGCGATTGTCGCGCATACGACGAAGAACGATGTGGACGAGACGACGGATACGCGAGACACAATCGATTGGCTGCTGAAGAATGTGCCGAACAATAGCGGGAAGGTTGGCGTGATGGGGGTCTCGTATCCGGGGTTTCTGGCGATGTCGGCGGGAATCGATGCGCATCCGGCGGTGAAGGCGATCTCGCCGCAGGCCCCGATGACCAATGTCTGGATGGCCGATGATTTTTTTCATAACGGAGCGTTTCGCGAGACGTACGGGTTTGACTATGTGCAACAGTTAGAGGCGCAGAAGACAGATGCAGTAGTCCAGAGCAAGGAAGATACGTTCGATTTCTTTCTGCACAATGTGAACTTTGCAGGGGCGGCCAGTGCGGCGAAGATGGAGAAGCTGCCGACGGCGAAGATGTTTGTGACACAGCCGGCGTATACGAAGTTCTGGCAGGACATGGCGGTGGAGAAGCACTTGACGAAGGTAGAGGTGCCGACGCTTGAGGTGGGTGGATGGTGGGACCAGGAGGATATGTGGGGGACGCAGGGGGAGTATGCTGCGCTCGAGCCGCATGATTCCAAGCATGAGGTCTTTCTGGTGCTGGGGCCGTGGAACCACGGCGGATGGGGTGGAACGACGCGGCACCTGGGGGCGCTCGACTTTGGCGCGGCGACAGGGGATGAGTATCGGAAGACGATTGAGGCTCCGTTCTTTGAGAAGTATTTGAAGGATAGGGCGGGTTTCGATTTGAAGGATACGGCCAGCTTTCGCACGGGCGCGAACACGTGGGAGCGATACGATGTCTGGCCGCCGAAGTCTGGTTTTCATGCGGAGAAGCTTTATTTGACGAAGGATCAGGGGCTGGGTTTTGCTGCGCCAGTGAATGGTGATGTCGCGGCTTCGTATGTCGCGGATCCGGCGAATCCTGTTCCTTATCGCAACAGGCCGATCCAGCCGACCTATGGGACGGGATCGAAGTGGCGGACTTGGCTGGTGGAGGACCAGCGGTTTGTGAGTGGGCGGAAAGACCTGGCTAACTTTTCGACTCCGGTGCTGGATAAGGATGTGACGATTACCGGCGATGTGATGACGGACCTGTTTGCGTCGACGACGGGGAGCGACGCGGACTGGGTGGTCAAACTGATCGATGTGTATCCGGACGATGCACCTGCGCCGATGGCAGGGTATCAGCTGATGATTGCGGATGAGATCTTTCGTGGGCGGTATGTGAAGAGCTTCGAAGAGCCTGAGGCGCTGACGCCAGGGAAGGTGACGGAGTTCAAGTGGAGTCTTCATGGAGCGGACCATACGTTTTTGAAAGGGCACAGGATTATGGTGGAGGTACAGTCGAGCTGGTTTCCTCTGTATGACAGAAATCCGCAGACGTTTGTGCCGAATATCATGATGGCCCCGGCGAGCGCGTACAAGGCAGAGACGCAGACGATTTATGGGTCGGAGAAGTATCCGTCGCATCTGGAGTTTTTGGTGCCGGAGTCTTCGGCGGCGGGAGCTTCGGGTTTGCAGTAGTTTTCGAGTAATGGCATCGCGGTGATGTAGAGAGTCGTTGTGTGTGGCGATCTTTCGATGGGGGTGTCATGACGATCAAGACGATCAGCAGCAGGGAGGTCTATCGCAATCCGTGGACGAGCGTTCGTGAGGATGTGATCGAGCGGTCGAACGGACAGCGGGGGATCTATGGGGTGGTCGATAAAGATCCTGCGTGCATTGTGATTCCGCTGGATGTGGGTCCGGAGGGGGAGTTCGTTTATTTGATTGAGCAGTTTCGATACACGGTGGGGGGACGGCATTGGGAGTTTCCGCAGGGAGGGTGGGAGGTTGCGGAGGTGGTGCCGGAGGAGCTGGCGCGGGGAGAGTTGCGTGAGGAGACCGGATTGACGGCGGAGCGGATGACGCAGCTGTCGACGCTGCAGATTGCGTATGGGGTGATGAATCAAAAACACTATGTGTTCCTGGCTGAAGGGCTGACGTTGGGTGAGCCAGATCCGGATGCGGAGGAGAGCGACCTGGTGGTGCGGCGGGTGAGTGTGGCTGAGTTTGAGACGATGGTGGTGGATGGGACGATCGTGGATAACTGCTCGGTAGCGGCATGGGGGCTGTATCTGCTTTGGCGGAAGCGGAAGCTGTAACGAGGATCAGAGGGATAAAGGCTGATAGAGCGGAGTGAGCTGGTCGGTGGGCCATTGGCTTAAGGGGACGCGGCTTCGTAGTGGGAAGAGAAACGGTAGCGATTTCGATTGTGGCAAGACAAAGACGAAACACAGAGGTCTCCACTGCGCTACTCACAAAAGAAGTGAGCAGCTTCGGTCGAGATGACGTGCTTTTTAGGGTGACTTGTGAAAGACAAACAACCGCAAAGGCAATGAGGATCTTTGCGCGACAATAGCAGCAGGTGCTTCTGGTTATGCGTGATCATTGTGTGCCGGCGTGGTCTTCGAGTGCGGGTTCCATGGGGCTTTGGATGATGCCCATGTCTACGTAGATGGGGCGCATAATGGCGCGGATGGATTTGAGCTGGGTGGTGTACCAGACGGCACCGATGAGGCAGCAGGTCCCGGTGATGATGACGGCGTGGGGTGCGCCGAATTTGTGAGCGAGGGCTCCGGCGAGGAGACTGCCGAAGGGAGCCATGCCGACGAAGGCCATGGTGTAGTAGCTCATGACGCGGCCGCGCTTGTCTTCGGGGACGAGGGTTTGAATGATGGTGTTGCTGGCGGCGAGGCCCTGCATCATGCCGAAGCCGACGATGAGCATAAGGAAGAGCGAGAGGACGAGGTGGTGGGAGAGGCCGAAGAGGATGAGGCCGGCGCCGAACATGACAGCGGCGATCTGGATCATGGTGGTGAGGCCGCGGACGGATCTTCGCAGAGCGAGCGAGATGGCGGAGATGAGCGCGCCAATGCCGGAAGCTCCCATGAGATAGCCGAGGGTGTGAGGGCCGCCGTGGAAGACCTGCGAGGCGAAGATGGGCATGAGCACCATGAAGGGCATGCCCATGAGGCTGAGTAGAGCGAAGAGGGTGAGGATGGTGCGGATGGGCTGGAAGTTGGCGACGTAGGACCAGCCTTCGCGGAGTTGCTCCAGCATGGAGGTGGTGGCGCGTCTGAGTGCAGCGGGTTTGACGTGCATCATGAGCAGAGAGACGACGACGGCGATGTAGCTGATGCCGTCGATGGCGAAGCAGTAGCCTTCGCCGACGGCTGCGATGATGATGCCTGCGATGGCGGGGCCGACGAGGCGAGCCATGTTGACCATGGAGGAGTTGAGGGCGATGGCGTTGCTGAGGTCCTGTTTGTCTTCCACCATCTGCACGAGGAAGGACTGGCGGCCGGGCATGTCGAATGCGTTGATGAGACCCTGGCAGGCGCTGAGGACGATGATCTCGTGGATGGTGATGATGCGGGCGAGGGTGAGAGCGGCCATGGCGAGCGATTGAATGGCGGCGAGGACCTGGGTCCAGACGAGGAGCTTGCGGCGGTCGATGCGGTCGACGAGTACACCGGCGAAGGGTGCGAGGAGGAAGGTGGGGATCTGGCCGGCGAAGCTGACGGTGCCGAGCAGGAGAGCGGAGCCGGTGAGGCGGTAGACGAGCCAGCTGGTGGCGATGCGGGTCATCCAGGTGCCGATGAGGGAGATGCTCTGGCCGGTGAAGAAGAGGCGGAAGTTGCGATGGCGAAGAGCTCGCCAGGCGTGGGCGAAGCGGCTTGCGTTGGATGGTTGGCTTGTAGAAGAGGGATTACGGTCGATTGGTTTTGCCATGGTCTCGAATCTTCGTTAAAGCTGCTGAAGCTTTGATGCGGCGGTAACGAGTTGTAGGCAAGCGCTGAGGACTCTTACAGGAGTTGGTGGCTTAGGATGCGAGTTGAGATCGTTTATCGACCTTGGATCACAGAGAACCGGCAAGTCTAATTTTTGCATCAAAACTGGACGTAGGAAAAATTGATGACAGAAAAAAATAAAGACGTGGAAGAGCACAACGATAGAAGGCGGCGTGGCGTGTGGGGATGGGTTGTTGTTTCGTTATTGATGGCGGTGATCGTTGTTGCAGTGGTGGGTGAGGTGATGATGCATCGGGCGGCGCCGATTTTGAAGGGGCGTGTGATCGAGACGCTGAGTACGCGGTTCAAGAGCCGCGTGGAGATGGATGGCTTCGCGGTGTCGGTGCTGAAGGGGCTGGAGATTTCAGGCGGTGGGTTGAGGATCTATCCGCCGGACGATGTGGTGGCGGCAGGAGCGACGCAGCCTTTGATTGCGCTGAAGCACTTTTCATTTCATGCGAGTCTGAAGGGGTTGTTTGTGAAGCCGATGCATGTGGGCAGCGTGTATGTGTCGGGGATGACGATCAGCATTCCGCCGCGCGAGATGCGGGCACAGGGTCCGAAGCAGGAGAGGCACGGAGGAAAGATCAAGATTCTGGTGGATGAGATTGTGTTCGACGATTCGCGGCTGCTGATTGGAACGATGAAGCCGAATAAGGATCCGAAGGACTTTGAGATGAGTCGAATCGTGATGAAAGATGTTGGGCCGAATGCGCCGTGGCTGTATGACGCGACTGTGGTGAATGCGATTCCGAAGGGGAACATTCATGCGACGGGAACGTTTGGGCCGTGGAATAACGAGAGCCCAGGCGATTCGACGGTGACGGGACGGTACACGTTCGATCATGCGGACTTGAATACGATTAAGGGTATCGGTGGGATGCTGTCTTCGGTGGGAGCGTTCAGCGGACAGCTGAATAAGATTGTGGTGGATGGGACGGCAGAGGTGCCGAATTTTTCGCTGGATACGGCGAACCATCCGGTGCCGCTGCATACGAAGTTTCACGCGATTGTGGATGGGACCAGCGGAGATACGTATCTGCAACCGGTGGAGGCTCGGCTGGGTGGATCTGACTTTACGTGCAGTGGCGCGGTGGTGAATGTGAAGGGGCAGGGCCACACGATCGACCTGGATGTGAATGTGCCGGATGGGCGGATACAGGATTTTCTGGAGTTGGCGGTGAAGACGACGCCGGTGGTGATGACGGGACGGTTGGAGATGAAGACGAAGCTACATATTCGTCCGGGGAAGGATAGCGTTTCGCGGAAGATTGGATTGAAGGGCGGGTTTGCGTTGCAGCAGATTCACTTTACGAATCCCGAGGTGGAGGACAAGGTGGATATGCTGAGTCTGCGTGCGCAGGGTGATCCGAAGGCCGCGAAGCCGGGAGCAGCGGATGTGCAGTCGCAGATGATGGGGCAGTTTGTGATGGCGGATGGAAAGTTGAGCTTCAGCAGGCTGGACTATGCTCTGCCGGGTGCGACGGTGGGGTTGACGGGTGTGTACTCGTTGAATGGAGAGCAGTTCGAATTTACAGGGAAGGTGCGGACGAAGGCGGAGTTGTCGCAGATGGTGGCTTCGCGGTGGAAGTCATGGCTGCTGAAGCCGGTTGATCCGTTCTTCAAGAAGAGTGGCGCGGGAGCGGAGATTCCGGTGAAGATAAGTGGGACGAGGTCGGCGCCTAAGTTTGGGTTGGATTTGGGGCGTAAGGACAAGAAGGGTGATTAGTGGATGATTTTCATTGACGCTGAGCGAATGGTCTTCTGGTCCGCTCAATTTTAGTGAACGGTTTTAATGCGGCGGGACATGAAGTCCATGAGGAGGTAGTTGCCGAGATTTTCTGGGGTGGTGAAGTAGGCTTTGCCGCGGCACATGGCGCTAACCTGCTGGACGAATTGCACGAGGGAGAAGTCGCTGGCGAGCATGAAGGTGTTGATCATGATGTTGGATCGCTTGCAGCGGGCGACCTCTTCGAGGGTCTCGGAGATGACGAGTGGGTCGAGGCCGAAGGCGTTTTTGTAGATGCGGCCGTCGGGGAGGGTGAGAGCACTGGGCTTGCCGTCGGTGATCATGACGATCTGCTTCATGTCCTTGGTCTGGCGGGCGAGGATGCGCTGGGCCATGCGCAGGCCTTCGCGGGTATTGGTGTAGTGAGGGCCGACCTTGACTCGAGGGAGTTGCGAGATTGGGATCTCTTCGGCGGTGTCGTGGAAGAGGACGAGGCTGAGGGTGTCGCCGGGGAACTGGGTGCGGATGAGGTGCGAGAGGGCCATGGCGACGCGCTTGGCGGGGGTGAAGCGGTCTTCGCCGTAGAGGATCATGGAGTGGGAGCAGTCGAGCAGGACGACGGTGGCGCAGGAGGACTGATAGTCGGACTGGTGGACGTGGAGGTCGGAGTACTCGATGTTGAGGGGGGAGTTTTCTTCGCCGGCGATGACAGAGTCGAGGCCTTCGCGGGCGAAGACGCTGGATAGTGTGGCGGTGATGTCCAGGTTCAGGTTGTCGCCGAACTCGTAGAGCTTGCTGGAGCCGTTGGTTTCGACGCCGGAGGCCTCGTGGCGGGTGTCGTGGCGGCCGAGGTTTGATTTGCCGAGTGGGCCGAGGAGTTCGCGGAGGGCCTTGTAGCCGAGGAAGTCCATGGCCTTGTCGGTGACCTCGAAGCGGGCTTCGCCGTTGCCGTCGCCTTGCTGGCCCTGACCTTCTTCGGGCTGCTCGGCGTTGATGAAGTTCTGCTCCTGCATCTTCTGGATGATCTGATCGACGAGTTCCTCTACTTGCTGGGCGTCGAGCTGATCGAATTTTTCCTGGGCTTCGTCATCGAAGAGCTCGCCGGATTCGAGGGCCTGCTTGATGGCTTCGCGGAGATTGTCCATGGTCTGTTCGCCGTCGAACTCCTGAAAGCGGGACATGGGGTCCTGGAAGCCGGAGTCGAGGAGGAAGTCGGAGAGCGCCTGCATGAGGTCTTCGAGGCCGAAGGAGGAGGCGAGGTCGCCGGTGAACTTTGTGTATCGGACGCGCTTCATAGCAGTTCCTGTCGAGGACGTTTCCAGATTAGATGGTATGGACGGCCTGTGCGACTCTGAGCGCCATTTCAGTGGACCCAGCGGGTGTTGACGATGGCGAGATTGGGGCAGCCTGCTTTGACGGCCAGCTGCGCGTCAGTGAGGGCGGGGGCGTGGGACTGGGTGCGGATGCGCTGCTCGAAGTTTTCAAGGTCTTTGAAGTGGAAGACCTGGCAGCCGCGCATGAAGTCGACGATCTGGCCGGTGGTGCGGTTGATGGAGTACATGCGGACGAGGTGGGCCTTTTTGTAGACGCCAATGGAGTCGAAGCCATCGTCGACGTCGGGCTTCATGGGGTCGAGGGTGTAGTCCGGGTCGCTGAGGGGCCAACCCTCGTCGTGAGCGAGGATGGTGGCGATGTCGTTGACCTGAGAGGCCGGGAGGTGTGGGCGCGGCTTTTCCTGGGGTGCGGCGAAGAGAAGAAGGGCGAGGATGGCGGTCAGGAGCATGGCAGGGCTTCTGGTTAGTTGAAGCCGCGGCGGGTTCGGTTTTTGGCGTAGTCGTCGCGTTCGGTCTCGCGGTCGCGGATTTTTTCGGCGTAGGTGGCCGCGTCGTTGTTGCGCTGCTTCTTTTCTGCTGCGGTGAAGCTGCGCTCTTCGGTGCGGCTGAGGCGCTTGTGGGCGTACATGCCTTCGAGGAGGAACTCGGCTGCGCTGACGGCGACTTCGGGCTTAGACTTTCCGTTGATTTGTAACGGTGACAGTTTTTCGAAGAGGCCCTGGATCTGTTGGAGTTCGGCGAGCGAGCCTGCGGAGGGCTGCGCATCGTTGAGTTGTACGGTGCCACCGAGGTTGAACCACTGCTCGATCTGCTGAGTGTTGGTTCCGGTGAAATACTGGTCGAAGACGCTGGCTACGCTGGTGCGGATGATCTCGCGGATGACGGTGTCGGCTCCGCGCATCTCGCCTTCGTACTCAAGCTCGATCTTGCCGCTGATGCCGGGTAGGGCGGTGTAGATGTCGCCGACACGGGGAACGGCCAGGGTCTCGCCGTGGAGCAGTGCGCGGCGCTCGGCGTTCGAGATGACGAGTTCCATGGTGCTGATGGGCAGACGCTGAGAGACGCCGCTGCGCTTGTCGACTTTTTTGTCTTCGCGGGCGGAGAAGGCGATCTGCTCGACGATCTGACGGATGTAGTGGGGGACCTCGATGTTGGACGAGGCACGAGTGGACCATGCCTCCTGCGCGGTGATCGCGATGCCCTCTTCGATGTCCTCGGGGTAATGGGTGCGGATCTCGCTGCCGATGCGGTCTTTGAGCGGGGTGACGATCTTGCCGCGAGCGGTGTAGTCCTCGGGGTTCGCGGAGAAGACGATGGCTACGTCGAGGGGAAGGCGGACGGGGTAGCCTTTGATCTGGACATCGCCCTCCTGCATGATGTTGAAGAGGGCGACCTGGATCTTTCCGGCGAGGTCGGGGATCTCGTTGATGGCGAAGATGCCGCGATTGGCGCGGGGGAGCAGACCGTAGTGCATGGTGAGCTCGGAGCCGAGGTCCTGGTTGCTGCGGGCGGCTTTGATCGGGTCGATGTCGCCTACGAGGTCGGCTACGGTTACGTCGGGCGTGGCTAGTTTTTCTACGAAGCGGTCGTCCGGAGTGAGCCAGGCGATTGGCGTTTCGTCACCTAGTCTGGCGATGAGGTCGCGGCCGAACTTGGAGATGGGGGCGTAGGGGTTGTCTCGGATCTCGGAGCCGGCGATGTAGGGGCAGTGGGGATCGAGCAGGGTGGTGAGGGAGCGGAGGATGCGGGACTTTGCCTGACCGCGGAGACCGAGGAGGATGA
>Ga0302324_100001531_pt1 | contig 55919 bp, 55 predicted proteins | sample Palsa_T0_1_FD_201949 | JGI IMG/M metagenome (GOLD analysis project Ga0302324, IMG submission 201949) | Peat permafrost microbial communities from Stordalen Mire near Abisko, Sweden - Palsa_T0_1 | ecosystem: Environmental > Terrestrial > Soil > Palsa > Peat permafrost | place: Sweden: Abisko...
TCTGTGGATTCGAAATGTTTCGATCGTCGACAGTCTGTGGTCCCTGATGTTCGTGTCGGCGGCCTGTACATACGCTTCTGGCGGGTCGACTCCCGCCGGACCCCGCCGCGTGCTAGTACTGACTTTGCTCATCGTGTGGGCGCTGCGCCTGACGATCTAGATCACCGGGCGAAACTGGGGACATGGGAAGAGCCTATATCTCGTGTTTGCGCTGCAGGCGTTGCTGGCGTGGCTTATTTCGATGCCGCTGCTCTGTGGCTGCTAGGAATGATTTTCGAAGCGGGCGGCGATGCACAATTGGCGCGATTCAAGTCGGACGCGACGAATCGAGGCAAAATCCTGGATCAAGGGCTATGGCGATTCACGCGCCATCCCAACTATTTTGGCGATTTCTGCGTGTGGTGGGGGTTTTACCTGATCGCGGCGGCAGCCGGTGCGTGGTGGGGCATCGTAGGACCGCTCATCATGTCAGTGCTGACTACATCCGCCGAACCAATGCGTTTTTTCCGTGGCGTCGCAAGCAATAGTTTCCACTGGGCAGGTCGGTGCAGTATGCTTGAAACTCATGAAAACGACTGGATTGGAACAAATGCGAAAAACCCTCATCATGAGCACGTTATTGGCTGCGGGCTGTGCCGGTCAGCAGGCTGCCACGCCGCCGCCGCCGACAACTTATGTTAACGCTGCCATGCAGCCCTTGGCCCAGATCCCTGCATCCTCCAAGGGTGACATGACGGCCCAGAGGCTGGCCAACGCGAAGAAAGAGGGATTTACCGTCGTCAATAGGGATGGTCAGATTCTTTACTGTAGTGCGGACCAGAAGTTGGGCTCGCACATTGCCAGGCCCAGCGATGCCGTGTGCCTGACCGCCGAGCAACTCGATGCGCGAGTGGCTCAGACTCAAGCTGGCCTGAAAAACTATCTACGCCCGGATCCTCCTCCCCAGGGCAAATAACCCGGACCCGTTTGGGTCCTAGGGCCGCTAGGCAGCGATGATTGTCACGGATCGTTTCGTGTTCCTGCACCTGGACAAATCGGGCGGCGGGCTGGTCAACGAGTGTCTGCTTCGATTCGTGCCAAGTGCACGCAGTATCGGTTATCGGCTACCGCGCCTGCTAATTCCAGCGGAGAATTCGCACCTGCCTGTGCTCGGTTTTGTACGAAATCCGTGGAGCTACTATGTATCCTGGTACACCTTTCAAGCGCAACGCCCGGTGCCGAACCCCTTGTTTAGGATGCTGTCGGAGAACGGGCGCCTGGATTTCGGTGCGACGCTGCGAAATATGCTGGACCTTGGTAGCGGCAGCCCGCAACTCAATGCAATAATCGCGCAGTTGCCCGCGACCTACGGGAAACGGGGGCTCAATCTGCCCAAATTTGCCCTGGCCCCGATCAAAAATTCCCGGCTGGGCTTCTATTCCTATCTTTATCAATATCTTTACGGCAATTTCGATAGCAAGCTCACCGTGGAACGAGCTGAGGAGCTGCGCGTAAAGTTACTCGAATACCTGCAAAAAATTGGTCATCGAGTGACCAATGCAGTGAATGATTTCGTCATGGACTCCGGGGTGCGGGATGCGTGCGCCCAGGGTACTTACGCCGACTACTATGATGATGAGCTGCGCGACCTCGTTGCGGACAGGGATAAGCTCATCATCGCGCGTCACGAATACCGTTTCCGCGAGTGACCGACAGCAGCCGCCGCCATGTGGGTTCCATCACCGGCAATATCCGCTCAATGGCTGCTTCGTTGCGCTTCCATTTCAAAGGGTCAGCGGGCGTCAGCGTGTGCTTGGCAGCCGGCAGCGGTCGGCTGACCCGCTCGGCAAGCGCGGCATCGAATTCGATGCCTGCAAATTGACACAACGATTGAATCACACTTGCAGGGTCAGCAACCAGGTTGTCGTATTCGACGGCCGTCCATCGATCGGCAGTCAGCGACGCCAGATCATCGAGTACGGTGGCGTTCGTGACACGCCACTGAAACGCAGCCAGTTCCTCCAGCGGGCTGCCGCGCAGCGTTTCCCAGCCCGGCGGCAGCAGCAGCGACCACGGCGGATCGAATCCTTCGAGGCGCCGGTACGTCTGCCATTTGCCGGATCGCCAGGCCTCGATAATGCTGCTGATATTGGCGCGCGGATCGCGCCAAAGAAACACGAACCGTGCGTCCGGGAAAACTCGATCGAAAAACGGAATTCGCAGCGCGTTTTTCGGTGTTTTTTCCAGGAACTTGAGAACTCGCCCGTCAATGAGCGGTTCGCCGTGACCGTCGACCAGCCGCTCGAGGATCTGGCATTGGATGCGATCGACGATGCGGGGGCTTGCGTGTGCCGCCACCAAGCGATTCGAATCCACTCCCGGCGCGCCGGGACGCAGTTCAGCGATGGTCTCGATGAGCCAGTGCGCTTCTCCGCCGAGCGTCGCGATTTGCTCGCTCGACGCCAATGTTTCGAACAGCAGCGAACTGCCCGAACGCGGTGCGGCTACGATGAACAGCGGCTGGGTAAGACAGGCCCGCCCCGCCGGTGAGGAAGCATTGGCATTGCGGGCGGCAGGGCTGGGGAGAGCCTCGAGCGCGCCGTCCGGCTCGCCGCCCAGGCATACGCGCAAGACGCGGCCTTCCAGGACCTTGTGAACCGCGATGCGGTTGGTCCGTAAGACGATGCCCTCACCGATGGTGCGCGCCGCGTTGCGCAGAGAGTCACGCAATCTCGAGAAATTTTCCCAGCCTGACCTGTCTTCTCCGTGCAGCATGTAGTAATGCCGCCAGTCGCGGACAAAGTTATCGAGTATGCCGTGGTAGCGACTCAGGCGCAGACGCGAATCGGCGTTCTCGAATTGGCTGATGAGTTCGCCGCGCATATTGCCGACCAGGAGTTCGAGTTCCGCGGGATTCATGATGGGCCGCAGAATGCTGCGCTCGGTCAGCAGGACCGGCTCGCGGCCTGCCTCGAAGCCGACGTACAGAGGATTCTCCGCGCCGTTCTCACCCGCACCTGCCAATTGCCAAAACGCGGCGTTCCCCGCGGTATCGGCGACCAGATGAATGCGCTCGTCAGGCGTCGGATTCGAAACGTTGTGGAGGCGCCAGTTATCGAATATCCAGGCCTCGCCGGCGGCCATATGCACGCTGGTCCCGTCGCAGTGAAAGCGCACTTCCTCTCGAGTCATCACGGGTACGTGCAGACGTACGCGATAGAACCAATGATAGTTGATGTCCGCATGCGGCGGCACGGTCGCGCCCGGCGCTAGACGCAGCAGTCGGGAACGGCTCCACGGTACGCCGAAGCTCGCCAGCACTTGGCGAATGTACGGCGTACAGGTCATGTGCGTGGTTTCGCGCATGGTGCCCTCCACCAGGTCGTTTTCATCGCCGTTGACGCTGATCAATCGCACCGAGCTATTGCCGAGAATGCCATTCGGGTGCGGCACCCAGGCCTGCGGCGGAATGGCGGCAATCTCATCGCGCAGGCGCAGCGCGTCAAAGCGCCTCGGCAAGCGGAAAAATGGCATGGGTAAGCGCATGAGTTGGATTCACAAAGCATCGGCGGCGATGCGCAGATCTCCGATGGCGATGATCACATCCGCGATCGCCGCGCGTTCAACTTCGCTGAGATGAGGATTCCAGACATCGGCAATCAGCACCACCCGCACCTCACGAGACCTGTTCCATGCCTCATGTTCGTAGGTGTCGTCGAATATGACGGTGCGCCCCTCGCGCCACACATGTTCTTCCCCGCCCACCTTGAGTGCGCAATCGCCGGGCACTGTGAGCGGCAGGTGGCTGACAGCGCGGGCATTGGTGACGCCGCGATGCGGCAGCAAGTGAGTGCCAGGAGTGAAGACCGAGAAAAGAACTTCCGGCCCATGATCGCGCACGCGTATGAGGTCAATCGCGTCGAGCGCTTGTGCCGTTGTCGGGCATGCTGCGCAGTTATCCTCGCGGCGCTCGCCGTGACGGAAAAAATAGTAGCCGTTCCAACTCGGTGCTGACCCGTAGCCGCGCAGGTTTGCGTTCTCAAGGGTGTCATTGTGGAACACGCGTTCACGCCCGCGGCTGCTCGGCATCAGCGCTTGCAGATCGCGCTTGATGTCGTCGCAATGCTCTTCGTATTCCGGAATCCACGAAAATAAGCGCCGATCAAAGTAAGCGCAGGGCGGCACGTTGGGCACGAAGAAAAAGGTGGGCCGCTGGCGGGGGTCCGGATAATGCGGCTGTTGCTCGCCGGCGTAGATGCGTATGGCCGCATTCACGCGCTCCAGCGACGCGTGTCCGTAGCGCTGGATCAACGGTGCAAGCAGCCGCTCAAATAACATGTTCCGACCCTGTCGCACCACATCCACCGCGTGCTCGACATGCGCGCGCAGAGCTGCGGGAGTGCTCGCTGAGTCGGTCCATTGACCTTGCGACCGCGAATCCTTGAGCGCACGGGTAAAGTGCAGCAGGGCGCGTTCTGCATCGCCGTGGCTCTCGAGGCCGAGTGCAAAATGCAGGCGCAGCAATCCGTTGCCGGGCGCATTGCGCACTGCAACCTCGTCCGCTGTGAGGGCAGCGGCCGGATCACCGCCGGCTTCACGAGCACGGGCGAGATGGAAATGAGTGTCGGCGTCGGCCGGCGCCAAGAGCGCGGCGCGTTCGAGCAAGTCGCGCCCGCGGCGTAGATCCGCACGACGCATTGCTCGCAGGGCCGCCGCTTTGAGTGCCGCGACGTCGTCGGGATGCGTTTCCAGCCGGCGTTCGGAGGCGGCTTCCGCTTCCTCGTTGCCGCCTTGCCCCGGCAGTGGCTTCCGATCTGTGGCTTCGCTCATATTGCTTTATTATATGACGCATGGCCATCGGCGAGTTGCCCCACTATGTGCGGGTGTACGACAATCACCTGGACTCTGAATTATGTCGCCGCATGCTGGCCTCATTCGAGGGACTAGCGCGCTTCCACGTCATCAACGGCCGCGGAGTCCGCGCGGGCCTCGAGGAGTCGGCCTGGATTGAATTGAACGTATCGCGTCTCGCGGATGAGGCCTTCGCGCTCGATTTCCAGGTCCGCATCGACGCTGCACTCGATCGGTACAATCGGGATGTCGGCCTCTCGATTCCAGTACCGCGCGCGACCAAGCACGCGAGTTTGATGATCAAGCGGTATCGGCCTGCGGCCCGGGACAACTTTCAGTTGCACTTCGATTCGATCTACTCGGTTGCCAATCGGTATCTGGTGCTCCTGTGGTACCTGAACGATGTGGCCGAGGGCGGTGAAACCCGTTTTCCGCAGCTGCAGCTATCGGTGCGGCCGGCGGCCGGCCGGCTGCTGATGTTCCCTCCCTATTGGATGTTTCAGCACGAGGGGATGCCCCCGAAATCGGGCGACAAGTTTATCCTATCGACTTACTTGCTGTTCGGCGAGACGCCTGCAACGGCGACCACCGCAGCGTAGGCCGTACAATTCAAGCGGCATAGTTCCAACGCTTGAGCTGAGGCTGAACGATAGGCAGGACGGGCGCAAACAAGCTTGGATAACAACGCCACCGATCCACGGACTTGGTCGAAACCGGACGTATGACTTGGGAATAGCTTGGCGTGCTGATGAATCCTTTCTGTTGAGCATGCTGCCCAGGCTGCAGCACGCGATCGTCCCATGGCAGCTCCAAGAACTGCATGATGCGGCGTACCTCCTCCTCAAACTTCGCCACCAGCGCCTCATAGCGCACTTCCAAGGAGCGGGGCCTCAGGATCTCGTTTTGGGCGTACCAGAAATCAATGGTGCGCCGGTAGCCCCATGCGAGGCTCACCGGCGAATTGCACAGCAGCGCAAAATCCGGTGCCCGAAAAAGCTGCATATAGCAGCTCAGCATGACATCGCAGGGATGACGCACCCCCATCAAGATAGGGGAGTTTGGAAACAGCCGGCGGATTACCGGCAGGCGCAAAATGTTGAGTGGATTCTTATCCACCAGCCGGGCTTCGGGTTTGAGCTGAATTTTGCCCGCCACGCGCCGCCAGTAGCGGGCGCGCATGTCGGCGAGGGCGCTGCGGCTCAATCGCGCCAATTCGCGCGGGTAATCGATCGACATGCCGCTCATCTCATCCAGAGCATCCTGGATGAAAGACTGCTCGTCCATGGATTGAAGCGCAGGGTGGGCATCGAGGGTCAACTCCAGCAGCGTCGTGCCCGAGCGCGGAAACGCCACGATGAATATCGGGCTTTCCTCGGTTCCGGGAGTATCGTCTTCCCATGCCGCGACGTCCGTAGGATCGCAGCCGTGCCGAGTAATCATCATCGGGGGTGCGCCCCGAAGCACCAGTGCCGGAGCAACACGCCGCAAGTATTCGAATTGCGAGGCATGCGCTTGGCGCAAGGTCGTGAACGCTTCCTCGTAGCGCCCCAGCGCGTCGAGCGAATGAGCCAGAGGAAACAGCTGCATGTGTTTCATGGCCGAATCCTCGGTAGCGAGCAAAGCCTGTCCGTAGAGCCGTTCCGCCGTTTCATGTTCGCCGCTACGCTGCGCCAGGCGCGCGCGAATCACCAGCAAATCCTGAGCGACCGCTGCGGAGTGCTGAACCGACTCGAGCCGGATCACCAGCGCACGTGCTTGTTCCAGGCGGTTCATGCGTTCTGCGATCTCGATCGCAGTCAGAATTGTTACGGCATCCGCGGCGGGATCCTGCAGTGCCATCTCGAGGGCGCGTTCCCCTTCCTCCTGATGTCCCAAATTGAACAGCATCTGGGCAATCTGCGCGAGCACACCCGGACTATTCGACCTCAGCGAGCGCCAACCGGCAAGCACCGCGGCCGCCGTCTCGTTGTGCAGCGACCGGTAGCAAGCATCCGCATAACGCAGTGTGATCTCGGCGTCGGATGAATCGAGTTCACGCGCCTGTTCGAGCAGCTTTCTGGCCGCCTCGTTGTCACCGCGATCCAGGTGCGTCAGCCCCACGTTGAAATAAAAGTCGGCGTCTTTGACGCCCAATGCCGCGGCGCGCGCGTAGGCCGCGAGCGCTAAATCGTAATCGCCCATACCGCGCCGCGCGCTTCCCAGGTTGACCCAATGAGCGGAAGCAGCAGGCTCGCACTCCACAAGATCGGCGAATAGGGATTGCGCCTCGCCAAATCGTCCCTGCGACAGCAGGACAGCCCCCAGCACCCCATTGGACTTCAAGTGTCGGGGCGTCACCGACAGGGCCGTGCGGCAGGCCAGCTCGGCTGCGGCGAGATCGCCGTGGCTCAAATGGCGAACGGCCTCTGCGGCCAGTTCTTCGGGGTTAGAGTCGGAGCTTCCCAATAGAGGGTCCTTGAATCAAATGCCGAGTGTCGCCTATGCGGGCCGGCAAAGAAAAGGGCCGCGCGATTTGCCTCGCGCGGCCCTCATCGCCTCGCGGCGCGGCTCAAAACTTTTGCGTAAAGCCTACAAAGAAGCGCCGGCCGATGGTGTCGTAATCAAACACGTCGGTCACACTCTCGCTGGGGGCAAAGGCGTTGATGCCCGAGATCGGCGGGATCTTATCGCCGACATTGAGTAGACCCGCACGAAGGACGGTATTGGTCGCCTTGATGGTGTAACCCGCCGTCAAATCGAAGTATACGACTGAACCGATATGGGCACCGCCGTAGTACAGGAAATTGCCACTGGCGTCCGTGAACTCGTTGGTTTGCGGAATATCGTACGAGCCAATGTAGCGCATGGTCAGCAACGCCTGCGCGTTCCAGCCGCTCCAGCCGATCGTCGCTGTGCCGCGGTCCTTCGTGTAGAGCCCGAACTGGCTGTTGAAAGTTCCCGCAATTTCTTGGGTGGCGGCGCCCGGCGCCGGCGTATTCTTGTACGTCATGATATGGGTCTCATCGATCGTGAACAAGAAATCCCCGATCAACCCGGTGCGCAGCGAATACTTAAAGCTCAAATCGATGCCGTTGGTGGTAAGCGTACCCAAATTGGCCGTCGGTTGATTAAAGTATATAAATTGACCCGAATTCGGCCCCCCCTGGACCCGGTTCAGCAGACTGCAAAATTGCTGCGCTCCCGTGGTGGCGCATTGCTTGGTCACATAGTTGGGATCGAGGACCACCAGCAAATTGTTCAGATAATAATCCCAGTAATCCACCGACATCGAGAAACCTCGGAGGTACGACGGATCGTAGACGAACCCGGCCGTCCGCACGATTCCGGCCTCAGGCTTTAGATTCGGATTGCTGGTCACAAGGCCCGTCACCTGACCATTGGGTTCTTGGAAGGTCCCGTTGGGCAGCACACCGACGCAGGCAGACGCCAGATGGGGGTACGTCGCGGACGGAACTCCCGTGTATCCATTGCAGGGATCAGAGAGGTTCGGTGAATTGATCGCCGGTCCGGCGGACACATCAGCGACCGTCGGCGCGCGGAACACTTGTGCGACCGTTCCTCGTACCAGGAGGTCTCTTACCGGTCGATACTCGACCTTGAATTGCCCCTTTGTCGTTTCGCCGAATATCGAGTATTTGGAGTAGCGACCACCCAAATCAAAGTTAAGGGCTTTGGCGAACGGCACATCCTTGAGCAACGGCAGGAATATCTCGACGTAACCTTCCTTGTAGTTGTATCCACCCGTGCTGGGTGCGCTGCAAGCCTCTTGTGAGATCTGGCAGGCGAGGTAATCTGTCGCCGCTGAAGACGCCGCGACGGCATCGACCTGGCTCACGGAATAAAGGTCGGTATAGTCGACTCCGACGCTGCCCAATATATCGCCGGCTCCGATCCCGTCTCTCCAAATTGGTCCGTTAGTGTCCAGTGAGGCGGTCTTGGCGACGAAGGTACTGGTATTGCTGTACTGCGCGGTAATCGATTGCAACGCCGCTGATTGCCCGGGGCCGGTCGGGTTGAAAATATTGATCGGCGTGCAATTGGCGATTGGCGCGGCGGGTGTGCCGCAGGTCGGAACCGCGCCCGGGGTACCGGCCGGCACAGAGGCTCCCGCTGCATTGGAATAAAACGACGGTCCGACCGCGTTGGTCAACTGCTGAGTAAAGAAGTAGCCCGAGACCGTCGCAACTTGATCCAAACGATCATAGCCAAGGTTGGCGTCGTAGTTCCAGCCGCTGGTCCAGATCTCCCCTTTCACGCCGACATTGGAAATGATGCTGGTGCTGGTGGTATCCGAACTGCGATCGCCGAGCGAGGTCATGCGCTCTGTAAAATCGGGATTTGCGAAGCCCACCGCATTGCCGCCGCCAAAGTCGATACCGAACGGGTTGTAGATGTTGTTCTTCGAGATTACGATCTCGTCGTCGTTCGAGTCGAAGGGCAACGGGGCGAGCTGGAATCCGGAGTGCGTATGGTTGTAGATACCGGAACCATAGAACTGCACGTAGTCGTTCACCTGGTAATTCACTTTCGAGAACATCGCGCCGCGCTCCTGCGGGGTCACGTTCAAATTATACGGCTGGAAGTTGAAATCATCGCCCGGGTCGTTGTAGCAACGAAAATCCGCCTGGCTGGTTCCCGCCGCGCCCGCAATGCGGGTAAGGCTGGCGCATCCGTACTTTGCGCTCAAAGCCGTGGTTGAATTCAAAAAAATCCGGCCGGTAGGCACGCGGCTCGATCCTGCCTTGAACAACGATCCGCTGTACAAGTAAAGCGCGTACTTGGACCAATTTCGCGCGCCCATGGTCAGTTCGTCTTGCTCGTTGTAATTGAAGCCGACCTGGACACTGAATTTATCAGTGTTGGTGCCCCAAACCGCACCCAGGTTATGGTGCTTGGCATCGTGCTTGGTGCTCTCGCCCCAGTCGCCGGTGAGTTCGATGCCATCGACGTCTTTGCGAGTGACGAAGTTGACGACGCCGGCGATGGCATCTGAACCGTAGATCGCGCCCGCGCCCTCTTTCAGCACGTCAACGTGGTCGATCAGGTTGATGGGAATCTGGTTTACATCGACGGCCCCGCTGGATCCCGTCAGGTTGACGCGTCGACCGTCGATCAAGATTAAGGTTCGCTGTGCGTCGAGACCGCGCAGTTCGATGTTTGATTCGCCAAAGCCGCCGCCGTTGTTCAGCGCGGGATTCATTGCGGCGCCGGCGATCGAGGGAATCCGGTTGATCAGGTCGCCCATGGTGACGGCGCCTGACTGAGCGATCGTCGACTGGTCGAGCACAAGCACGGGGTCCGCTGTTTCCGCGTCAACGCGACGTACACGGGTGCCAGTTACGATCACTTCCTGAAGCTCGGGCGTCGTGGTTTCCGCAGTCGGCCCGGTCGTGTCCGCTGCACTCGCGAGGGGAATGTAGGCGAGCGAGGCCGTCGCGGCGCCTGCCGCGCCGATCGCCATGCCGACCGCTTGCCTGATATTTAGATTGCTCGACATACTTAGATGCTCCTTGTCACGACCAAATCAGCCGCGAAAACGGTCTGGTCGCCCCATGATGAAAGATGTGGCCCCTACTCACTAAACGTTGCGCCATTGACACAAGCTCAGTTTATGTGTGCCCAACAATAAACACCCTGTTGCCGAAAATCCAGTGGCCGGCACAATTAATTTGCGTTGTTTAAGCGCAACGCAGGATAAACCGAGATTGCGAGCAGGGTAGCCGAACGGTCCGAAAGTGGGGCGGCCCTTGGCAGGCGCTGCGGTAGCCGCCGGCCCTTATTCCCGTTCGCGGGATAGGCCGTTTTAAAAGGAATAGGGTGCGAAATTATCCAGCCGCCCCGATCAAGAACGTGTTTGCCGTTCCGTTTCCGTTCAGTTTCAGCCGCGGTTGCCTTACGCCTGGGCGGCTGAATTCCCTGCTAACAAGCTGCAGCCACGCGGAGGAGCAGCCGTGCCGCGGCCGATCCTCTGCCGCTGGGCAAAGCCATGCCGCGATGTTTGGGCGATGTTTGTCAGCCACGTCAATGGTTTACGCCGCCGGATCCGGGCCGCACGACACGGCCGCCGGCAGCCCATTCAGGGTGTTGCGCGCGAGGCCGCGGTGGCCTCGTGCAGGCGTATTTCGAAAACTTTCGGCCAATTCTTGCCGGTGACGAAGAGCCGGTCCGCCTTGGCGTCGTATGCGATGCCATTCAAGACGTCGGTCTGTCCCGGCACGATGTCCGAGTTCTTCAAAAGCCCATTGAGATTGATGAGGCCGACCACTTTGCCGCTGGCCGGGTCGATGCGCAGTATCCAGTTGGTCTGCCACACGTTCGCGTAAATCTCCCCTTTGACCCATTCCAGCTCGTTCACGTCCTTGATGGGTTTGCCCTCGAGAGTGACCCGGATGCGGTGCGTTTCCTTGAGCGTAGCGGGATTTAGAAAACGCAGCTCTGAGGTGCCGTCGCTCATGATGATCTCCTGGTCATCGCGCGTTAGCGCCCAGCCCTCGCCGTCATAGTGAAACTCGCGCTGCAGCTTGAGGTCGTTGAGGCCAAAAACAAAACCCACGTGCGATTTCCACGTGAGGCTGATGAGATGCTCCCGCCAATTCACGATACCTTCGCCGAAATATTGCGGAGGAATGTCGATCTTTTGCACGATTTCACCGGTTTCGAGCCTGACTTTGCGGATGGAGGAGTGCTGCTCCAAACCCGTGCTCTCGTATAAGAAGCCGTTCAGATAGAACAGGCCTTCGGTGAAGGCAGAAGGATCGTGGGGATAGATATGGACGATTTCGAAGTCGTATCTGTGCACTGCCGCGTGCGCGCCCATCGCGGCCGCCGCTGTGCAGAGGAGCCAGAACACCTTGGTAAATCGCATTAACGGCGCGCGTTAGTTCTTCTGAGCATCTTCATACGATACGGGCCCCGCGAATTCGAATGTGCTGACCAGCACGTCTCCCTTGCCGCGCACCGCATGCGCAGGCTGCGTACAGAAGCCGCGCGCTTCGAGCCGGTACGAGCCGGCCTTCTCGAGCGGCCTTTGAGTAAGGGAATCCACGGTGCAGCGGGAATCGCCCAAGGTGCCGAATATGCGGCTCGTGCCCTGAACGATCACCGTCAAATTCGCTTTTACCTCGCGGCCGGACTCGCCCTGCCGAACGCCGGTCAAACCGAACACCAGCAGCAGGTTTGGGTTGGCCGCCAATGGGCGTTGAAAACTCAATCGCACGCCGGGTGGATGTTCGCGGGACTCTCCCTCGCATAGCGTTCCGCTGTTGGGCCAATCGAGGCGCGATTCGATCGCGCCCGCCAGCTTTGCGCGCAGGTAGCCATCACCCGAGCTCAAGCAGGCGACCGCCTTGGCGGTTACCGGGGCTCCCGGCGGCACTGCCGGGGGAGCGTCGGCGAAGGCTGCGCAAAGCGCCCAGAGCCCAAGCAGTACAACCGCGGTCCATGCCTGTTTTGCGAAAATCGGTATCATTCCGCGCATGTTGCCACGGCTCACCGGGACTTTGTTGCGGCTGGCGCCATGGTCGATCTTCGCCCTAGGTCTGGCGCTGTGCGCCTGTTCTCTGGTGGCTCCGAAATTCAACCGGCCGAATATTTCGGTGATCAGCATCGAGCTGCGCAGCGGCAATCTGCTGACACAGACTTTTGCGGTCAAACTCAATATCCAAAATCCCAATGATCGCGACCTGCCGGTGCGCGGCCTGCACGTCGAACTGAACGTGGGAGGGGACCAGATTGCGAGCGGGACGAGCGATCGCGCCTTTGTGGTACCCGCGTTCGGGGAATCCGAATTCGACATGACCATCACCGCCAATGTGGCGCTGGCTCTCCTCAAATTCGCCGATAAACTTAATCAGAACGCCGATTCGATCGATTACGATTTGAGCGGGGCAGCCAGCATCGATTTAGCGTTTTTGAGGAATTTGCCGTTCCATCAAAGCGGCTCATTTTCTCTCAATGGCGTGCACTAAGCAATTGAAATAATTGATGTTTTTCGTATCTTTCGGCACGGCCTCGGGTCGCGGATGTCTGCTAGACTTGCCGTTCTAACAAAAGCGCGCGGGCCTCGCCCGCCGCAAGGTTTCTCATGGCCGCCTCGCCCTACGAACAATTGGAACAAGAGTTTCGACGCCTGCATGCATTTCGCGGCGCATTGTCGCTGTTGCGCTGGGATGCGGCGGTGATGATGCCCCGCGGCAGCGCCGATGTCCGCGGCGAGCAATTGGCAGCCCTCGAGACCGAGCACCATGCCCTGCTCACCACCCCGAAGGTGGCGCGTCTGCTCGAACGCGCGGAGGCGGGCGCATCCCAATTGGAGGACTGGCCGCTGGCCAACCTGCGTGAGATGCGCAGGCAGAGGGATCATGCCATTGCGACGCCGCCGTCGCTCATCTCGCGCCTCGCCAAAGCCACCGCTCGCGCTGAGGTTTTCTGGGTCGAAGCAAAAAAGGCCAATGACTTCAAATTGCTCGCGCCCTATTTGGAGGAAGTGGTCCATCTGGTGCGCGACAAAGCGGCGCTGCTGGGCCAGGCGCGCGGACTTGCCCCCTACGACGCCTTGGTCGACGGCTTTACGCCCGGCATTTCGGTGGCCGATATCGATACCATATTCAAGGCACTATCGCGCAAGCTCCCCGGTCTCATCAATCAAGCCATCGAGGTGCAAGCGAAGCACGCGCCTCTGGCTTTCTCGGGTAAGTTCAGCGTTGCGCGGCAACGTACGCTGGCGATGGATGTGCTCAAATCTCTGGGCTTTCCCTTCGATCGAGGGCGGCTCGATGAAAGTGAGCATCCCTTCACCGAAGGAGTGCCGGGCGATATTCGGGTGACCACACGATTCGATCTGAGCGATCCTTTTTCGGGACTCTTGGGGGCGGTGCACGAAACCGGCCACGCCATGTACGACTTAGGTTTGCCGCTGAAATGGCGCGACCAGCCGGTGGGCAGGGACCGCGGCTTGGCGCTCGAAGAGAGCCAGTCGTTGCTGTTTGAGATGAATCTTTGCCGCAGCCGCTCCTTTGTGAAATACCTCAAGCCGCTGCTGGAGAAATATCTTCAGGTGAGCGGCCCGGAATGGCAGGAAGACAATCTCTACCGACAATTGATTCGCGTGCGCCGCAGCTGCATTCGCATGGACGCTGATGAGCTGACCTATCCGGTTCACATCATGCTGCGCTACGAGCTCGAGAAGAAAATTCTCGAGGGCTCGCTGCCGGTGGCCGATCTGCCGGAAGCTTGGAACGCGAATCTCGAGCAGCGCCTGAATATTCGACCGGCCACCGATGTCGAGGGATGTCTGCAGGATATCCACTGGGCCGTCGGGCATTTCGGCTATTTTCCGTCCTACGCGTTGGGTGCCGTCATCGCCGGGCAGTTGAACGAAGCCATGCGCGCCGCGCATCCCACGCTCGATGATGAAATCGCCGCCGGCCACTTCGGCGGCGTGATGGATTGGCTGCGAGACAATGTGCATGGGATCGGCGCGCGTCTGCCCGTGCAGGAGCTCATCAAGCAAGCGACCGGCAAGCCGCTGACCGCCGCCGCCTACTTAAGGTACCTGGAAGCGAAGTATCTCGAGGAGCCCTGAAGGCGATGCCGCAAGCGCGCAAAACCCACTCCAATAACTTCAAGAAACTGCAGGCGCAGCTGCGCAGTTTGGCGGGCAAGGCTATTGCCGATTACGCGATGATCGGTGCCGGCGATCATGTGATGGTCTGCCTGTCGGGCGGCAAGGACTCCTATACCTTGCTCGATGTGCTCTTGAGCCTGCAGCGCAGCGCACCGGTGCGCTTTGAAATCACCGCCGTCAATCTCGATCAGAAGCAGCCCGGGTTTCCGGTCGAGGTCTTGCCCAAATATCTCGAAGCTCTCGGCGTGCGCTATCGCATCATCGAGCAGGACACCTACGCGGTGGTGAAGCGCGTTATTCCGGACGGGAAAACCATGTGCGGTCTGTGCTCGCGGCTGCGGCGCGGCGCGCTGTATCGGTTCGCTGCTGAGAACGGCATCACCAAGATAGCGCTTGGCCACCACCGCGACGACATCGTGGAGACCTTGTTCTTGAATATGTTCTTCGGCGGCCGATTGAAAGCAATGCCGCCGAAGCTGCTCAGCGAGGATCGCCGCCACATCGTGATTCGCCCGTTGAGCTATGTGCCGGAACGCCTGATCGCGCGCTACGCGGCGGCGCGGGAATTTCCCATCATTCCGTGCACCTTGTGCGGATCGCAGAGCAACATGCAGCGCGTGGTGGTCAAGAACATGCTTCGCGACTGGGAGATTCAGTTTCCGGGCCGCATAGAGACGATATTTTCGAGCCTGTGCAACGTCTCGGTCTCGCAGCTCGCGGACGTCAAATTATTCGACTTCGCCGGGCTCGACGTGCGGCGTATGGTTTCGCCGATGACCGAAATCGACGAGGACGCAATCGCCGAGGAACTCGAGATTGGCCGCGCCTGAGGCTGGCCTCAAGCGCCGACGCGTTCCGGCGCGGGGTCCGGCTTGGGAGAGATTGTCGGACGATCAGCTCTTGAGTCTGCGCTTCTGCGATTTGAAGCTGTCGATTCAGGGAACCGACCTGCAAGCGGCCATCCTGCGCCTGTACCGCGAGTTGAACATGCGCGGCATCCGTTTTCGGCCTCATTGCTGGCTCGCCCAGGAATGGTTCTCGCCGGATGGAATACCGGGCATCGCCATTCCTTTCTACCTCGCGCATAAGCGCCTGATGAGCATCGAGCGTCGCTTCATGCGCGAGGTGGAGGGCGGCAACCGCAATTGGCTGATGCGCATTCTGCGCCACGAAGCAGGGCACGCCATCGATTCGGCTTACCGCCTGCGCCGGCGCGCCCACTGGCGGGCGGTCTTCGGACCGGCGTCGCTGCCTTATCCTGACACCTATCGGCCGCGCCCGGGCAGCCGCCGCTTCGTACAGCACTTGGGGGCCTGGTATGCCCAGGCCCATCCCACCGAAGACTTTGCCGAGACCTTTGCCGTGTGGCTCAAGCCGCACTCCGCATGGCGCCGGGAGTATGCCGGCTGGCCGGCATTCGCGAAACTTCAGTTCATCGACAGCCTCGCGGATGAAATTGGACATCAAAAGCCGTTGGTGTCGGATCGCAGCGCCATCGAGGATGTGACGCAGGAGACGCGCACGCTGCGCGAACACTACGAACAGAAGCTCAGCCGCTATCGGCTGCCGCGCCGCTCGGGCGCCGACGAATTGCTGCTGAAAGTGTTCACGACGGCGCCGCGTTCCCGCGCAACGCCCAAGGCAGCCAGCGTGTTGCGCGACATGCGCGCACCGCTGCGCCAGCAAGTCCTGCGCTCGGGAGCGTTCAGCGAATACCTGGTGCATCAAGTGCTGCGCCTGATGATCGAGCGCTGCGCGAGCTTGAACTTGTATGTGCGCGGTTCACGGCGCGAACTTCGCGGCCAGCTGCTCTGGGTGGTCGCGCGGCTGGCAGAGTCCTACGAGGAACGCCAGCTTCCCCGGGTGGCGCTGTGAAAAAAGTGCGCGCTCTGGTTCTGGTGCATGCGACGCTGGTGCCGCCCGATTCCCTGCGAGGGTCCACGGAAAAGGAAATCGACGAGTGGCGCACCGAATACGACGTGATATCGCACCTTCGGGACGCCGGACACGAGATCATGCCGCTGGGCTTGAGCGACAGCCTCTCGGAACTTCGGCGCGCCATCACCGAGTGGAAGCCGGACATCGTGTTCAATCTGCTGGAGGAATTCGATGGCATCGTCACTTACGACCAGCATGTGGTCGCTTTCCTGGAACTCATGCATCAGCCTTACACGGGCTGCAATCCGCGCGGCATGCTGCTGTCGCGCGACAAGGTCCTCTCGAAGCAGCTGCTCTCCTATCACCGCGTGCCGACGCCCCAATTCATGGTGTTCGCACGGGGCAAGAAGGCGCGAATTTCGAAGAAGCTGCGTTTTCCGCTGTTTGTGAAGTCCTCGACCGAAGACGCCTCTCTCGGCATCGCGCAAGCCTCGGTGGTCGAAGATCAGAAGCAGCTGGCCGAGCGGATCGATTTCATTCACGACCAAACCCACTCCGATGCACTGGTCGAGGAATACATCGAAGGCCGCGAGCTGTATGTGGGCGTGATGGGCAACGATCGGCTCAAGGTGCTGCCGGTGTGGGAAATGACATTCGGATCGCTTCCGGAGAACTTGCCGGCGATCGCGACCCGCAAGGTCAAATGGGATCGAAGTTATCAGCGCCGTTATGGCATCACCACGGCGGCGGCGAAGGATCTGCCCGACGGCACGGTGGCGAGATTGGAGCAGCTGTCCAAGCGCATTTTTCGAGCATTGCACCTGACGGGCTATGCCCGCATGGACTTTCGTCTCAGGGACAATGGCGAGCTGTTCGTACTGGAAGCGAATGCGAATCCGAACATCTCGGCCGCAGAGGATTTTTCATCCTCGGCGCTCACCGCTGGTATGAGCTATGACGATCTGCTGCATCGAATTTTGCAGCTCGGCGAAAATTATCCCGCGGCTTGGCGGGTGGCGGAGCTCTAGCCCCAAGGCGCCAATCCGCTAACATGCCCATGCCCAGACAACGCATTCTTGGATCCTCCCGGAGCTTTGCACATGAATGACTCGCCCACCTACACCCCGCCGAAAATTTGGGAGTGGAACAAGGACAATGGCGGTCGCTTCGCGAGCATCAATCGCCCCATCGCAGGCCCCACGCATGAGAAAGAACTCCCCGTGGGCCGCCATCCGCTGCAGCTCTATTCGCTCGCCACCCCGAATGGGGTGAAAGTCACGGTCATGCTGGAGGAATTGCTGGCGCTCAACATGAGCGGCGCGCAGTACGATGCGTGGCTGATCAGGATTACCGAGGGCGATCAATTCGGCAGCGGCTTCGTCGCCGTCAACCCGAACTCCAAGATCCCTGCGCTCATGGATCGTAGCGGGCCCAAACCAATCCGCGTGTTTGAGTCGGGCGCGATCCTGCTCTACCTCGCCGAGAAGTTTGGCGCCTTCCTGCCCACTGGCGTTGCGAGCCGCGCCGAATGCTTATCCTGGCTATTCTGGCAAATGGGCAGCGCGCCCTACCTGGGCGGAGGTTTTGGCCACTTCTACGCCTACGCCCCCACCAAGATCGAGTACGCCATCGATCGGTTTGCGATGGAAGTCAAGCGCCAGTTGGATGTCCTCGAGCGGCGCCTCGCTCAAACTCAGTATCTCGCAGGCCCCGACTACAGCATCGCCGATATCGCGGTGTGGCCCTGGTACGGTGCCCTCGCCAAGGGCCTGCTTTACGACGCCGGTGAATTTCTGCAGGTGCAACAGTACACCAACGTGCAGCGTTGGAGCGATGCGATCGCCGGGCGGCCCGCCGTGCAGCGCGGCCGCATGGTCAATCGTGCGTGGGGCGAGCTTTCAGGCCAGTTGCATGAACGCCATGACGCCGGCGATTTCGACACCAAGACTCAAGACAAAGCAGCCGATCCCAAAACCTCGACCGGAGGATAATTGCACATGAGTTTTTCGCTCTACGCCGCCACGGTCCCGTCTTATCGCCAAATCCTCGGCGCGCTTGCCGCCTTGATCGGCAAGGCGGAAGGCTATTGCGCCGACAAAGGGCTGCCACCCGAGGCACTCATCCAAGCCCGCCTTGCCGACGACATGCAGCCCTTCGCCTACCAAATAAAGTCCACTGTCGTCCACTCGCTCGGCGCCATCGAAGGCGTCCGTAAGGGAGTCTTCTCGCCCGATACGACCCAACCGCCGCAAGACTTCCCCGCGCTCAAGGCGCGTGTGGCTGCGTCCATCGACGCTCTCGACGCCATGCAAGCCGGCGAAATCGACTCCTTCCTCGGCCGCGACATGCGCTTTGCCTTCGGCGACCGGCATATCGATTACACCGCCGAGAACTTCCTGCTGTCTTTCTCCCAGCCCAATTTCTACTTCCATGCCACGACGGCTTACGACATCCTGCGCTGGAAGGGGGTCTCGATCGGCAAACGTGATTTTCTCGGCGCGACTCGCAAGAAGAGCTAGTCGACCATCGATCTCAGCGACACATCGGCTGATGCGCTCTCTCTAAGATGCCGTCCAGCGGTGCAGCCAGGCGAGCACGGTGTCGTACCACTGAATGCTGTCGGCCGGCTTCAACACCCAATGATTCTCGTTGGGAAAGTACAGCAGTTCGCTCGGTATTGCGCGCCGCTGCAAGGCGGTGAAGACCGATAAACCCTGCGAATCCGGCACGCGGTAGTCCTGCTGACCGTGAATCACGAGCGTGGGTGTTTTCCAGTTGCCCACATAGTCGATCGGGTTGTGCTTGGCGTAGGCGGACGGATTTTGATATTCAGGGCCGGAGAACTCGTGCTCCGGAAACCATAGTTCCTCGGTTGAGTAGTACATGGTGCGATTGTCGAAGATGCCGTCATGGCTCACCAAGCACTTGAAGCGATCCGGCCACTGACCCGCAATCCAATTGATCATGAAGCCGCCGTAGGATCCTCCCAGAGCGCACATGTGATCGCCGTCGAGCCAGGGATTGGATTTGAGCGCGGCGTCGAGTCCGAGCTTCAGGTCAGCGAGCGGCTTGCCGCCCCAGTCGCCGCTGATGGAATCGGTGAACGCCTGGCCGTAGCCGGTGGAGCCGTGAAAGTCGATCATGACCACGCCGTATCCCGCGCCCGCGAATACTTCGGCATTCCAGCGCCAACTCCAGGCGTTGCCGAAACTGCCCTGCGGACCGCCGTGGATCAAGAATGCCACCGGGTACTTGTGGTCGGCTTTGAAATCGACCGGCTTGACCAGGTAGCCGAACACATTCTCATTGTTCCAGCCGGGAAAACTGAACTGCGCGTATTCGCCGAACTTGCGCTGCTCGAGCAACGCCTGATTCACGCGAGTCAATTGCGCCGGCTTGCCGCCGCCGAAACCAACCGAGTAAAGATCGGGCGGACTGCCCAGATTACTGCCGGTGTAGAAGACTTTCGACGTGCCGACCCCGAAGCTTTCCACCTCGCCGGCGCCCGTGATCGCCGAGGCCCTGCCGGTGGCCACATCGACCGCCCACAAGGGCCGCTGACCCAAATGATCGGTCGTGGCGAACAGCGTCTTGCCGTCGTGCGACCACGCAAAGCTCGCGATCGACCGGTCCCAATTCTGCGTGAGCGGGCGTTTGACGCCTGACTGCAAATTCAGCAATACCAGGTGAAAGCGGTCCGCTTCAAACCCCGGCCTATCCATGGCGAGGTATGCCAGCTGCGAGCCGTCGGGAGAGTATGCCGGCTGCGCGTCCCAGGCCTTATTGTCCGCCGTTAGATTGCGAGGCAGGGCGCTGCCATCGGCGGGGACTTCGTAAATGTCGAAATTCGTGGACCAGGCTTCACCGGCCGAGGCGCGAACCGAAAACACCACCCGCGCAGCGTCCGGGCTGAATCCATAATCCTCCCGGCCGCCGAAGGGTTTGCCAGGCACATCGCCGATACCGCCGGTCAAATTCACCGGCGTCCCGTGCGCAACGCCGTTCGGATCCATCGCCATCGAAAACAGCTGCGAACGCCGGCCATCGCTCCAAGCGTCCCAATGTCTGACGAACAGCTGGTCGCGCAAGACGCCGGTGGCGGCGCTGTGAGCTGCGGTGTCGAGTCGGAGCTTGGTGCAGGTAAGATCGGCGCAGTCCAAAAAGACTGCGAGACTCACCAATATTCGATCGTCCTTGAGCGAGACGCGAAAACTGCCGACCTCGAGCGGCAGACTGGTGACTTGCGTGGGATCGGCGATGGGGGTGTCGCCGCGCGGGCCGGTGCCGGCCGCGGACACTCTCCACACTTGCGAGGAGCCGCTGCGATTCGACAGAAAATAGACGAAGCGCCCATCACCGCTCCATTGCGCGGCACTCGAATTGTCCGCGCCGGCGGCGAGACGCAGCGGCGATGCGTGGCGCTTGGCGGCATCGAGCAGCCAGATCGAAGATCGCCCTTTGTTCGCTTCCATGTCCGTGGAGCGCTGCGTATAGGCCAGGTGAGTGCCGTCCGGCGCGACGGCGACCTCGGAAACGCGCTCCAATCGCACCATGTCCTGAATGCTGAAAGGCGAGGACGGTTCAGGGGAAGCCACGGCTGCAGCAGCCGTTCCCGCTGCGCAGATCAGCGCGAGCGCGGCGAAGGATCGTTCGGCAGGCATCTGTTGCTCTCTTCCAGGAGTACTGAAGCGGATTGTAGCCCAGGAGACTGTCTGAGTATTCCGCGCGGTTCACGCGGAATACAGGCTCCTATGCTCCGATACCATCGACATCGGGCAAAGGATGGCCCTCCAGCGTCGCGGCGTCCTGCCACTCGCGCACCGCGGCGTCCGACAGCGCGTGCTTCAAGTAGCGCTCCGACGCCGGACTCAACACGGCGCCGTAGCTCTGGAAGCGAAACAGCACCGGCGAGAACATGGCGTCCGCCATGCTGAAGTCGCCGAACAGCCAGCCGCCTCCGGCCCCATATGCGCCGAGGCAGCCGGACCAGATCGCATCGATGCGCGCGATATCTGCCTGCAGTTGCGGCGTCGGCGCCACGTGTCGCCCCCTGGCGCGAATGTTCATCGGGCATAGCTCGCGTAGTGCTTGAAAGCCGGAATGCATTTCCGCGGCCACCGAGCGCGCCAGCGCGCGAGCACTTCGATCCTTGGGCAGGCCCCGCGCCGTGCATTCGGCCGCATACTCGCAAATGGCGAGCGAGTCCCATATCTTATCGACGCCGTCGATGAGCAGCGGCACGCGGCGCGAGGGCGATTGCCGGGCGATTTGCCACTGGTAGTCCGCGGCGTCAAAGTGAATCACTTGTTCTCGGAAATCGAATCCCACTTTGCGCAAGAATAGCCACGGCCGCAGCGACCAGCTGGAATAGTTCTTGCTGCCGAGTACCAGCAGCGGCGTGCTGCTCTGCGCAGTGGGACCCGGACTCATGGCGCGGATTCTATCAGGCTCAAGGATCATGCGATGACGGAACCCACGGTGTTGAGTTTTGATCTGGACGATACCTTATGGCCGGTGGCGCCTGTCATGGCGGCCGCCGAGCGCGCGATGCTCAAGTGGCTGCGGGAGCGCCATCCGGAAATCATGCAGAACCATACCGGCGAATCGATGCGGGCTCTGCGCTCGCGCGTCGCGGAGCAATTCCCCGAGCGCCGCCACGACATGACCTTTCTGCGCCACCGCTCGCTATGCGATCTGTTCGCCGCGGCGGGAAAGTCGCGCGCCGCCGCCGACGAGGCCTTCGAAGTGTTCTTCACTGAGCGCAATCGCGTGCAGCTGTACGACGATGTGGAACAGTCGCTGCGCCGCTTGAGTCTTCGCTACCGCTTGTTTGCGCTCAGCAATGGCAACGCGGATTTGGAGCGCTGCGGAATCGCGCATCTGTTCGAGGGTCACATCACCGCCATCGCGGCGGGCGCCGCCAAACCCGATGCACGGATTTTTACGCGGCTGCGCAATGAGGCCGGCGTCGAGGCGCAGCAGGTGCTGCACATCGGCGATGATCCCCATGCGGACGTCGTCGGCGCCACTCAGGCGGGAATGCGCGCCGTGTGGATCAACCGCGACGCGAAACCCTGGCCCGAGCAATTCGCGCCGCCGGCACGCACCATTTCGACGCTCGCGGAAATTATTTAGCACCATGTCGATGCATGAATCGATTAGCAGCCTACCGGCGCGATTGCTGATTGGCAAAACCCTGAAAAAATAGGCATTTTCTGACTCCAGTTCGCGCTTTCGGCGTTCATTTCGCGGTAGCGTTGCCGATAGGATGATGTCAGCTCTAGAAGGATGCCAAGCATGCAAGCATTGTCTGCGGGACCTCTTGTAGCGGTGAGTTCGTTGCGGGAATTTTTTCGTGACGCATTTCACACCGCGAGCGAGCGTCAACATCTCGACATCGACGAGCAGGCGGAGCAGTACGTCGTCAATCTGCTCACGATGTTCTCACGAGCGGATGCCTTGTATGAACGCACGCCGGACGGGCTGCGCATCAGGCCCCTGGCGCGAATGCTCGCCGATGCGCTGGATGCGCCGAGCGCAAATGCGCGGCAGCGGGGCCTGCAGCGCTTGGGCGATGTTTCCTTGTTCATCGCCGGATTTTTCGCACGCAGCTTTGCGCGCAAATTGATCGACATCGATTATCACATCGCAATGGGCGGTAACGCCTACAGTTCGCTGGCGGACACCATGCAGCGCTCCTTGTCGGGCCGCTGCGTCGCGGGGGTTTACGCGCAGCTGGCGGAGAAGTTTCACGGTTTGGTCGATACGTTGAATGAGGTGAGCGAGATGTCGTATCGGCACACCGACGCGGACATATTGCGCCTGTATGAAATATGGATGAAGACCGGCAGTCCACGCGCGCACGGATTGCTGCGCCAGCTGGGTGTGCAGCCCGTCGCGGTGGGCGGCGCGCGGCGCGAGCACTGACCGATGGTGCTCTCCGGTCTGCAGTCGCTGCTGGTGCGTCTGTACGATGTCGACCTGCGCCACGACGTATACGATTATCTGGTGACCGATCGGCGCGCGGTCAGGGCTTTTGAACCGGAAAACGACCGGCGCGAACTGGACGAGCAATTGCTGCTGGCCGAAATCACCGATTCGGGCGGCACTCGATGCGCCGGCGTCGCCCTGTACTTGGATCCCGGGCTATTGCGCCGCTTGGAACGAGCCGATCCGCACCATTCGCTCACCGAAGAGAATCTGGCCGACTACTGCACCGCGCTCGAGGGCGTGAGCCATTTTGTCTATTCGATGTGGTGCCTCGATCGCGATCTGCCGGTTTCCCTCCTTGAGCTGGAGACCCAGGCGGAGGTGGACAAGTATGCGGTCACTGTATTTCTTCTCGGCAGACAACAGAGCGGCACGCATTACCCGGCGCAGGTGCATGCGCGCCTTTTCGATCGCGTGAGTTTCGATGCGCGCTTGGAACCCGATCAATATGAACGCTACCGAACCGCGCACCGCTGCGCGGCGCATTATTGCCGCCGATTGGAACGGCGCTTCGTGAGCCGCGGAGTAGCGAGAATCGAGGCGCTGGTGCGCGAGCTGCGCAGTTTTTATCGGCTAGGGAGCAGTGCCAAGCTGCAGCGTGCGCTCGCGTAATTGACTACAAATCAATCTTGCGGCTCGTCATCGTCCTTGTTTTCCGCCTGCTTTTTCAGCTTCAGCCATTCGCTCAACCTGCGCAGATCCTTCTTCGGCGGCGGACGTCGCTTGCCGAGCTTGCCGCTGTCGTAAGGATCGTAGCCTTTCTTCGTGCCGAGCGGATTTGACCGAACGCTGTTTGGCCGCGTGCCCTCGTCGGCGAGCGACAGGGCGGGATGTTCCAGCTTTTGCAGCCGCTGCGTGGAGACCTCCGTGCCAAAGGCGCCCGTCGCGATCTGCCATTCCCAAATCGCGTTGCCGCGGTCGTCGAATTGCACGCGGCCGGTGGTTTTGGCGGCGGCGTCCGCGGTTTTGCGCGCAGGCGCCTCTCCGGTGGCCGGCTTGGGGGGTGCAGTGGAAGGCTTTGATTTATCGGAGCTCACGCTACCTTTTTAGGCAATGTAGCGGCCAAGTCAAGCCGCAAGCATCGAAAAACCGGGGGGCGTCACATTTGCAGGTGCCATTGAGCGCGTGCCAAGCCAAGGGCGGTTTTGCCGTCGTTCCACTCGCCGCACAGCACCAGCCGCATGGCCTCCTCCAATGGCAGCCATTTAAGCTCCAATTCCTCATCGGCATCAGGCTTTGGGTGCCCGATTCTGAGGTCCTGAGCCATGTAGACATGGATTACCTCGGTGAAGATTCCCGGCGCCGGGATGAACAATCCCAGGGAGGTCCAGCGCGCTGCCTGCACCCCGGTTTCCTCCTCCAGTTCGCGCACGGCGCACGCCTCCGGGGCTTCGCCGGCGTCGAGTTTTCCGGCAGGAATCTCCCACAAGAAGTCCTGCACACCGTGGCGGTATTGGCGGACCACGCAGACGCGCCGGCTGCTGTCGACGGCCACCACCGCCGCGGCGCCGGGGTGACGGACGTAGTCGATGTCGTACTCGCGCCCATTCGCATAGCGCAGACGCTCGGTGGATACCTGAATGACGCGGCCTTGATGCTTCGGGTCGCTCGCCACGACCGAGGGCTTCAACATGGGGACCCCTATTTTAAAGCGCTAGGTTCTCATACCGCGCGCCAATGCCGGGTCAGTGTGTGATCTGTACCCTGGCGCGAAACACGGCGGGTGCGCCATATTGCAGGAAGTTTTCCTTGTATTGCTTCGCAATCTGGATATACGTACAGTATCGGCAACCGCTCATGATGAAAGCCAAGACAAATGCCTTCGACGCGCTGAATCCGCAGCAGCGCCGCGCGGCGACGTTTGGGACGGCGGTTGCGGACAAGGGTGTCAGCGCCGGGCCGATGCTCATCCTGGCCGGAGCAGGAACCGGCAAGACCAATACACTGGCCCATCGTACCGCCCACTTGGTGCTGAACGGCACGGATCCCTCGCGCATTCTCATGCTGACCTTTACGCGCCGCGCGGCCCAGGAAATGATCAAGCGCACGCAGGGCATTGTCGCCGAAGTGATGTCCGATCGCGGCAAAGCCGGCGATCGCAGCGTGGTGTCGCGATTGATCTGGGCCGGCACCTTCCATTCGGTGGGCAGCAGAATCTTGCGTCTGTATGCGAAACACTTGGGCCTGGATCCGAATTTCACCGTGCTCGACCGCGGCGATGCGGCTGACCTGATGGACGTGGTTCGCCACGAGCTGGGGTTCTCGGGCAAGGACAAGCGGTTTCCACGCAAGGATGCCTGCCTCGCGATCTACTCATACCGGGTGAACACCCGTCTATCGCTGAAACAAACTCTCGAAGAGCAATACCCGTGGTGCCGCGAATGGGAAGCGGATCTCACGCGTTTGTACCGCGAATATGTGGGCCGAAAGCAAAAGAATCGCGTATTGGATTTCGATGATCTGCTGCTGTATTGGCACGTGATGATGCAGAACCCGGCGCTGGCGCAGAGTCTGTCGAAAAACTTCGATCACGTTCTGGTCGATGAATACCAGGACACGAGCAGCCTGCAAGGCGACATCGTTCACGCGCTCAAACCGGACGGCAAGGGCATCACGGTGGTCGGCGATGATGCGCAGGCGATTTACTCGTTCCGCGCCGCCGCGGTGGAAAATATTTTGGGCTTTGCCGATCGGTATAAACCCAAGGCCGATATCATCGTGCTGGCGCAGAATTATCGTTCCACGCAGCAAATATTGGATTCGGCCAATGCGCTGATGGCGGACGGCGCCCGTCAACACCGAAAGACGCTGCTCGGCCAGCGGCAATCCGCGCAGAAGCCGTTTTACGTGGCACTCGATGATGCACAAGCCCAAGCTGAGTACATCACCGCGAAGATATTGCACACGCGGGAAATCGGCGGGTCCCTGAAACGACATGCCATTTTGTTCCGCAGCTCGCATCACAGCGATGTGCTCGAAGTCGAGCTGACCAAGAAAAACATTCCCTTCGTGAAGTACGGCGGCCTCAAATTTCTGGAAGCGGCGCACGTCAAGGACATGCTGTCGGTGCTGCGCTGGGCCGACAATCCGCGAAACTCCGTGGCGGCGTTTCGGGTCCTGAAGCTGCTTCCCGGCATCGGGCCGGCCCAGGCGAAACAAGCGCTGGATCTTTTCGAGGCGCAGGGCTTCCAGGCGAAAAGCCTGGCCACGTTCGATGCTCCGCAACCGGTGAGAATGGACTGGAAGCGATTCTGTGCGCTATTCGAGAAGCTCGCCGACCCCGCGACACCTTGGCCCGGTCAAGTGACCCTGGTGCGGGACTGGTACAAGCCGCAGCTGGAAAGAATCTACGATGCGGGTTGGACACGCATGGGCGACCTCGAACAGTTGGATCACCTGTCGGTGCAGCACCCGAGCAGAGAGCGGTTCCTGACGGAACTCACTTTGGATCCGCCCGTGGCATCGAGCGATCAGTCGGCGGGAGCCTCGAAGGACGAGGACTTCGTCATTCTATCCACCATTCATTCAGCCAAGGGCCAGGAGTGGGACAACGTTTACGTCTTGAACGTGTCGGACGGCAACTTTCCTTCGGAGTTCTCCACTGGCAACCCGGAGATGATCGAGGAAGAGCGCCGCTTGCTGTATGTGGCCATGACACGGGCGCGCAATGAATTGCATCTGTGCGCGCCGCTTAAATTTGCTCTGACCCAGCAGCCAAAAAACGGCGACGCCCATGTCTACGGTGCGAAGAGCCGCTTCATGACGGAGAAGGTAATGGAAACCTTGGAAAAGGTTTCGGTTCGCACCACCGTTGGCGCGGAAAGCCTAAAGGCCAGCGAAGCGGCCACGGTTGACGTAGTCGCTCAGCTCAAAGAAATGTGGTGAGGCGCAGGCGTCTGACTTGCGCGGTCAGACTACCAGCGGCGAGATCCGCCGCCACCGCCGCCACCGCCACCACCACCTCCCCCTCCTCCCCCGCCGCCGCCGCCAGGGCGTGAACGCGGGGCGCGTTCCTGGGCTTCGTTCACACGCAGCGGGCGACCACCCATCTGGAAGCCGTTGGTCTCTTGGATCGCGGTTTGTGCTTCACCGGCCGGCATATCCACGAAGGCGAATCCCCGGGGACGCCCGGTCTCGCGATCGTTGATGAGTTTGACGGATTCGACTTTGCCGTGGCGCTCGAACAGTCCACGGACTTCGTCTTCGGTTGCGGTGAATGGCAGGTTGCCAACGTAGATCGTCGTCATTCAACTAGTCTCACTAACTTGCGTTTGAGCACACAGGCGCCGCCGCGCGAATCGCAGCGCCGAGCCTGTACCTTCGGCCGTCCGCTAATCGAAACCCGCTAGAGAGACTAGGGAACGAGCCTAATGGCGATGCTACGCTTTGAGATTATTGTTGGCAAACGCCGGCCAAACAGGCTTAAAAGCCTTTATTCGACCTCGAGATACGCATAGCCGTTGAGTTCATTTTCATAGAAGCGCTTGACGGCCTGGGCCTCCGTCAGCGACATCCGTCCCTCTTGGACAGCGCGCTCGCAATCCCTCGCGATGCCGGGATACAGCTCGTCGGTGTCGTACTCCATGTACTCGAGCACCTTATTGGCCGTATCACCCTTGACGATTTCCTCGATCCACCAGCCGCCGTCATCTTGCAGCCGGATATGCACCACGTGGGTGTCGCCGAACAGATTGTGAAGATCGCCCAAGGTTTCCTGGTAGGCACCCACCAAGAACGCGGCCAGATAGTAGGGCTTGCCGGGGGTCAGTTCGTGCACCTCCAAGGTGCGCTTGGTGGTTCGAGGATGCACGAAGCGATCGATTTTGCCGTCCGAATCACAGGTGATGTCGGCCAGCACGGCGTTGCGCGTAGGCCGCTCCCCCAATCTCTGAATCGGCATGATGGGAAACACTTGGCCGATCGCCCAGCTGTCCGGCAACGATTGAAATACGGAGAAGTTGCAGAAATAGATATCGCTCAACATGTCCTCGATGTTTTCCAGCTCTTCCGGAACACGGTCGAGCTTGCGGCAATAGTCGCGGATCTTGGCGCAAGTCGCCCAGTAGAGCTTCTCGGCGAGCCCGCGAAACTCGAGACTCAAATAACCCAGGTTGAACATTTGCAGCGCCTGCTCGCGCGCCTGCAGCCCGTCGTGGTAGCACTCCACCAGCCGGCGCTCATTCACGGATCGGTAGCTGTCGAACAAATCACGCACCGGCTGCGGCACTTCTTCCGAGCCGTGGTAGTCCTCTTCCGGCCGGCCCGTTACCTTGAATTGATCCAACTTCGATGAGCCCAAGGTATCGAACACCAACAAGCTATGGTGCGCGGCGATCGCGCGGCCCGACTCGCTGACGATCATCGGATGCGGCACATCGCGTGCGTCGCATACGCTCTTTATTCGATAGACGACATCGCTCGCGTACTCGTTCAGGGTGTAGTTCATCGAGGACTCATAGTTGGTGCCGCTGCCGTCGTAATCGACGCCCAGTCCGCCGCCGATGTCGATGTACTTCAACCCGACGCCCATGATTTTGAGTTCGGCGTAGACGTGCGCTAGCTCGTTGATCGCGTCTTTTACGCGCCTGATGTCCTGCAGCTGACTGCCGGGATGGCAGTGCACGAGCTGCAGACAGTCGAGCATGTTGCGCTCTTTCAAGAGCGCATACAGTTCGAGAATCTCGCTGATGAACAGGCCGAATTTCGACTTCTCGCCCGCCGATTCACGCCATTTTCCGGCGCCTTCGCTGGCGAGCTTCACGCGTACGCCAATTTTGGGCCTGACGCCGTAGTTTTCGGCGTGTTTGAGAATCAAATGGATTTCTTCGTAGTTCTCCACCACCGGAATGATGCTGCGGCCGAGTTTGGTGGCGATGATGACGGCTTCGATATAGCTGTCGTCCTTGAAGCCATTGCATACCACGAGTCGATCGGGGGCGTTCTCGGTGATCGACATGACGGCGAGCAATTCCGGCTTGGAGCCGACTTCGAGCCCGAAGCCGAATTCCTTGCCGTAGCGATACACCTCTTCGACCACCAATCGCTGTTGATTGACCTTGATTGGGAACACCGCGGCGTAGCGATTCTTGTAGTCATTCTCGGCAATGGCGGTGGCGAACGCGTCGGCGAGATGGCGCAGGCGGTGCGCGAGAATGTCGGAGAATCGAATCACCACGGGCGTGTGCAGGTCGCGCGCCTTGAGTCCTTGAACCACGTCATACAGGTCGATTTCGCGGCTTGGGTCCTGGTTGGGCCGGACGACCACATGGCCTTCGCCATTGATTGAAAAGTATCCCTTGCCCCACGCTTCGACCTGATACAAGTCCAGTGACTCGCCGATCTTCCAGGTGTGGCTGACGGGAAGAACTTTTGCAGGCGTGTTCATGTGGCGCGCACGATAACAAATTGGCGCTGCAAGTAAATGACCGGGTCGCCGTCGTTAGGCGCGGCTCACATTTTATGCTCGGACGGCTGCTCGGCTCCGCTCGCCGTTGGTCGGGTTGGATCCCGGATCCATTCGCTCCAAGATCCAGCGTACAGTTTTGCGCCAGAGAGGCCCGCCACTTCCAGACTGAGAAGATTGTGGCAGGCCGTGACCCCCGATCCGCACATCGCCACCACATGTCGGGGCGGTTGGCCTTTCAGACGCTCTTCCCACAGGCGCCGCAGTTCCGGCGCCTTCAGAAAACGGCCATCTTGCTGCAGATTTCTCGTAAACGGATGGTTCAAGGCGCCGGGAATGTGCCCGGCGACGGCATCGATCGGCTCGACGACGCCCGTAAAGCGCTCGGGGAGACGCGCGTCCACCAAGACCTGCCGCGGGTCGCTCAGCAGGGACGCGACCTGCTCGGTGCCGACGACGGCCGAGGCGTCCGCTCGGGGCGTGAAACGGACCGCGCTGAGATTCTCCGCGGGAAGGGCTTTGTCGTCGCCCGATTGCAGCGAACCGCCCGCGGCAATCCACGCCTTCAGCCCACCATCGAGGACAGCGACGGGCCCATGCCCTAGCCAACGCAGCAGCCACCACGCCCTGGCCGCAAAGGATCCGTTGACCTCGTCATACGCGATGACTTGCGTTTGATCGCCAATACCCAGCCTTTCCAAGGCCGCGGCTAAAACCTGCGGATCAGGCAGCGGGTGGCGGCCAGAATCGGAATTCACCGGCGCCGACAGGTCCTTATTGAGGTCTGCGAATCGCGCTCCCGGTATGTGGCCGGCCAAATATGCGCGCAGGCCACCCTCAGGATTCGACAGATCGAAGCGGCAATCGAGCACCACGATGCCGGGATCGCCGAGAATTGCTTGCAGGGAAGCAGCGTCGATCAGGGTCGTAAATGTCACCAATTGAGCTTAGCGCGGTGACGCCTGAAGCGCATCCGCTACAATCGAGGTATGGCACTTACTCTTTACTGGGGCAGCGGCAGTCCGTTCTCGTGGCGCGTCCTCTTGGCGCTGGAGCACAAGGGACTGCAATACGAGTCGCAGCTGCTGCATTTCGACAAGCAAGAGCATCAGTCGCCGCAGATGCTGAAGATGAACCCGCGCGGCCGATTGCCGGTCCTCAAGGACGGCGATTACGTGGTGTTTGAATCGGTCGCCGTGCTCTACTACCTGGATCTCAAGTATCCGCAGCCGCCCATTTTTGGGTTGAGCCCTGAAGAGGCCGGCGTGATCATGCGTGTGATCTGCGAATTTCAGTCGTATGCGGAGCCCTTGGTGCAAAAGATCGTCGGCGCCATTTTCGCCGATCGCGTCGCCGCTGATATCGACGATCTGACCGACGCCATGCACGTCGTCGGACGCGAAGCGCGCACGATTGAAGGCCGCTTGAGCAAGGAGGAATGGATCGTCGGCACGAATTATTCCGCCCTCGACATGGTGATTTTCCCGTGGATACAGATACTGCGGCGGGCGCTGGATAAAACCGCCGCCGCAGAGCTGGGCGCACGCTTCCTGCCCATGGAACGCAATTATCCGGCCCTGGCGCGCTGGATTCATCGCATTGAATCGCTTCCCGGGTACGAAAAAACCTATCCGCCTCACTGGCGGGATAGCGCCGATAAGTAACACTCAAAAAGGACCAGCTAAAATGGCAGAGAGATTATGAGCGCGCACGAAGTGCATGTGAAATTTGCGGGCAAGATCGTCATGGTCGGTTTCGGCAGCATTGGACAGGGAGTCTTGCCGCTGATCTTGCGTCACATCGGCACTTCGGCGGATCGCATCACCATCGTGACGGCCGAAGACAAGGGCAACACCGAAGCCGCCGAATTCGGCGTGAAATTCGTCAAGACTACGCTTACTCGAGAAAATTACCGCAAGGTCCTGGAACCCCTGCTCGGCGCGGGCGATTTCCTGCTGAATCTGTCAGTCGATGTGTCGAGCGTGGCGCTCATTCAGCTGGCACGCGAACGCGGCGCCCTGTATCTCGACACCTGCGTCGAGCCGTGGGCCGGCGGATACACTGACCCAAAGATGTCGGTGGAAACGCGCAGCAATTACATCATGCGCTTGGAGGCGCTGAGGCTGCGCGACGATTCCAAAAAATCGCCGACCGCGGTTCTCACGCACGGCGCCAATCCGGGCTTGGTGTCCCACTTGGTCAAGCAAGCTCTGATCAACATCGCGAAAGACACCGGCGTCAAGAGCGCGGTTCCGGCAAGCCGGCTGGAGTGGGCCAGGCTCGCGCAAGAGCTCGGCATCAAGGTCATTCACATTGCGGAGCGCGATACGCAGGTTGCCAATGTGCCCAAGGAGCTCAACGAGTTCGTCAATACATGGTCTGTCGACGGCTTCGTCAGCGAGGGGGCGCAGCCTGCGGAACTGGGCTGGGGAACCCATGAGAAACACTTCCCCGCGGACGGCGGCAGGCACAAGAGCGGCTCAGGCTGCGCCATTTACTTGAAGCGTCCCGGCGCCAGCACACGGGTTCGCACCTGGGCGCCCGCGGCGGGACCTTTCCACGGATTTCTCATCACTCATTCGGAGGCGATTTCTCTGGCGGACTACTACACGGTGATGGACGGTGAGCGTGTCGTCTACCGGCCCACCAGCCATTACTCCTACCATCCGAGCGACAATGCCGTGCTGTCGGTGCACGAATTTGCCGGCCGCAACTGGCACCTGCAGGACCGCAAACGCATCATGTTGAAGGAGATCACACAGGGCATCGACGAACTCGGCGTGCTTCTGGCCGGCCACGCGAAGAATGCCTATTGGTACGGCTCGCAGCTGTCCATTGGCGAAGCGCGTAAGTTGGCGCCCTACAACAGCGCCACCAGCTTGCAAGTCACCTCGGCCGCGCTGGCGGGCATGATATGGGCGATGGAGAATCCGCAACGCGGCATCGTCGAGCCGGACGACATGGATTTTGAGCGGCCCCTGAAGATCTGCATGCCCTACCTCGGAACCCTGGTGGGCGAGTACACCGACTGGACTCCGCTATATCAGCGCGGTGAGCTGTTTGCCGAGGACTTGGATATATCGGATCCCTGGCAATTCAAGAACGTCCGCGTGGTTTGAGGCGGGGCGCGTAGCTGCAGCGCCTAGCCCGGGCGCTCTCCGGCGGCGCCTAGCCCGCAGGTGACTGCGCGTCGTAACTGATGGCGACCACCGTCAAGGTGGTCGCTCCTCCAGGCAGGTCGACCCTGATGTCGTCGTCGAGGCGTTTGCCGAGGAGGCTGCGCCCCAGAGGCGAATCCATGCTGATGTAGCGCTCGGCCATGTCGAACTCGTCGGGTCCGACAATGCGGTACCAGCGTAGCTCGCCGCCATCGCTTTCGATGCGCACCCAGGCGCCGAAATACACGCGCTTCGAATCCCGCCGGCCGGGGTCCGCGAGAGGATCGACGATGGTCATCCCCTCGAGCCGTTTGCGCAGGAAACGCACGCGCCGATCGATCTCATGCAGGCGCCGCTTGCCGTAAATGTAATCGGCGTTCTCGGAGCGATCTCCCTGCGCTGCCGCCTCGGAGACGGCCTGGGTGACGCGCGGCCGCTCCTCGTGCCACAACTGGTTGAGTTCATCCTGCAATCGCCTGGCCCCGGCGGGAGTGATGTACTTGGAACCGGTCGGCGTGGGCGGGCGATATCTTGACACGGTGCAATAAAATCCAGGCGGCATTCAAGGACGTGAAATGGTTCTTGAGCTATCCCGGCCGACTGAGCAATTGCTCACAGATTGCGCGGACAGCCGACCATAAGCTCTATACCCATGAGCGCCAAATACTACACCCACTTTATCGCGCAATCGGAGGACGCCATCGAGTACAACGAGTATCGAGGTGTCGTCGAACTGCTCGGCCGGGCCGGCAGCGTGGATGGTGATCGCGAGATCGCACGCATGCTCGCGCGTAGTTTTGACCTCGAGGAGACAGATATTCAAGTTTTGCAATGGCATCAGCTGCACTGATTTTGCGCCATTCATGATCCCCTAGCGGGCTTTACTTCCCTTCATTGAAGTCCGCCTCTCATGCCCCGAGCTCAACACTCGGGGCTTTTTTTTAAATGGTAGACTTCTGCGAACGCCGATCAAAGAGGCAGGAGGGGAAGATGGGTAAGTTAGGTCTCGCCTTGGCCGCGCTCGCCGGACTGATGCTGTCAGGCTGCGGTTACAACACTATTCAACAGGCCGACGAGCAAACCAAAGCCGCCTGGTCGGAAGTGCTCAATCAATATCAGCGGCGGGCCGATCTGATACCGAACCTGGTGAACACGGTCAAGGGATACGCCGCCCAGGAGCAAACCGTGCTGCTGGGCGTCACGGAGGCGCGAGCCAAAGTGGGTTCGATTCAGGCGACGCCCGAATTGGTCAATGATCCTGCAGCGCTCGCCAAGTTCCAGGCGGCTCAGAGTCAACTGACGAGCGCCTTGTCGCGCCTGTTGGTGGTCACCGAAAACTACCCGCAATTGAAATCCGATCAGAATTTCCGCGACCTGCAGGCGCAGCTCGAAGGCACGGAGAATCGCATCACCGTGGCGCGCAATCGTTATATTCAAGCGGTGATGGCCTACAACCTGGCAATCCGCAATTTCCCGTCCAATTTGACCGCAATGATGTTTGGCTACAAGACCAAAGCCAACTTCGAAGTGGAGAACGAAGCGGCGATTTCCAAACCGCCGTCAGTGGATTTCGCGCCTCCGCCGGCCGCTACGCCGCCGGCAACCGCGCCCCCGCCCGCGCACTAGGAGGGTGTCTGAGTAGGCTCCTGACCGTGCGTGTTGCCCGTATCGGGGCGGGAATCCTCCTGCTGCTTGGCGTCGCACTGGCAAGTGCGCAAGTCGCGGTGCCGCCCCTCACCGCGCGAGTGACGGATCTCACCGGCACACTGTCGGGCGGCGCAGTCGCGCGTATCGAGGCCAAGCTTGCGGATCTCGAGGCGAAAAAAGGCAGTCAGATCGGCGTGCTCATCGTGCCCACGACGCAGCCGGAAGACATCGACCAGTACGGCATCCGGGTAGGGGACGCGTGGAAGCTGGGGCGCAAGAGTGTGAGCGATGGCGCGATTTTGATCGTCGCCAAGAATGATCGTCGCGTGCGCATCGAAGTAGGACAGGGACTCGAGGGTGCGCTGCCCGATGCGGTCGCGAACCGCATCATCGATGAGGCGATCGCCCCGCATTTCAAACAGGGCGACTTTGACGGCGGCGTTGAGGCCGGTGTCGATAAGATGATTTCAGTCATCAACGGCGAACCGTTGCCGCAACCCGATCAAAAATGGGAACACCGCAGCGGATTGAGCAATATGTTGCCGCTGCTCCTGGTGGTCGTCGTCGTTGCAGGCGGCGTGCTGCGCGCAATGTTCGGACGGCTGTTCGGATCGATCGCCACCGGCGGTCTCGCCGGCGGAATCGCCTGGCTCGTGAGCCACTTCATTCCCATCGGCCTGGGTGCCGGGATCGTGGCATTTTTGTTCGCCATGTTGGCGGGAGGTTCCCGCGGGTGGTCGGGCGGAAGCGGGTGGGGCGGCGGTTTGGGCGGCGGCATCGGGGGTGTGGGCGGCTTTGGCGGCGGGCGCGGCGGTGGCTTTGGCGGGGGCGGTGGATTCAGCGGTGGCGGCGGCGGCTTTAGCGGCGGCGGCGCCTCGGGTAGCTGGTAATGAAAATTGGCCGCATGATTCGCCACGTCAGCACATCGCATTGGCGCACGCGAATGCTGTTTCCAAGCGCAACTCTCGATGCGATCGAGAAGGCCATTGCGCGCGCCGAGTCGACTCATGCCGGAGAGATTCGATTCGCGATTGAAACCGCGCTGACGCCGCGGCACATCTTGAACGATATCTCGCCGCGCGCACATGCCTTGGATGTGTTTTCACATTTGCGGGTCTGGGATACGGAAAAGAACAATGGCGTCTTGATTTATGTTCAGGTGGCGGATCGCAACGTCGAAATCGTCGCGGATCGTGGTTTCCAAGGCCGCGTCAGCCCGGCCGAATGGGAGGCCGTGTGCCGGCTCATGGAGGAGCATTTTCGCGCGGGCCGATTTCAAGTAGGCTCGATCGCCGGCGTCGAAGCCATCGGCAATCTGCTGGCGCGCCATTTTCCGCAGGCCGCGCAGGCTGGGCCGGCCAACAACCAATTGCCTGACCGGCCCACGTTGCTGTAGATGAGGCCCATGTCCCCTCAATTCATCCCGGTGGCGCGCAACCGCGTTTTTCTGGCGATTTGTCTCGGCGCTCTGGGCGCCGCGGGCTGCTCACTGTTTCGCCCCGTTCCAAAGGAGCCGTCGCCCGCAGTCAAGGCGTTGCCGCCGCCCAAGCCGGTACTGCCGCAACCGGTGCAGACGCATCATTTCGAGGTGGACCCCACCAGCGGCATCGTGGGCTATGCCCAAAGAACCGTGATCGGCAAGGAGGACACGCTGCCGGACATCGCCCGTCGATTCGATGTGGGGTACGAGGAGATGCTCACGGCAAACCCCGGCATCGATCCCTGGCTGCCGGGCGTCGGACGCGAAGTGGTCGTACCCACGCAATTCATATTGCCGGCGGCTCCGCATGAGGGCGTCGTGGTGAATGTGGCGGCCATGCGCATTTTTTACTATCCGCCCCACAAGAAAGACGAGCCGGAGACGGTCTACACTCATCCCATCGGCATCGGCAAGGTGGGCTGGAAGACTCCCGAAGGCACGACCAAGATCGTCAGCCGCCAAAAGGATCCGGTCTGGGTGGTGCCGAAATCGGTTCGCGACGAGCACGCCGAGGATGGCGAAACGCTGCCCGCTCAAGTGCCCGCGGGACCCGACAACCCATTGGGTCAATACATGTTCCGCTTAGGGTGGCCCAGCTACTTGATCCATGGAACGAACAAGCCGTACGGCGTCGGCATGCGCTCGAGCCACGGATGCATGCGGTTGTATCCCGAGGACATCGCCGTATTTTTCGACTTGATCCCCATCGGCACGAAAGTAACGGTGGTCAATCAGCCTTATCTATTCGGGTGGCGCGACGGAACGCTGTATTTCCAAGCCTATACGGTCATGGAGGACGATTCGCGCAATTGGTCCAAGGACCGCAAGCGCCTGCTCGCCAATTTGCTGAATCCGAAACTGCGCGCGAAAATCGCGCAGCACGACGATGAAATCGACTGGCAGCGAGTCGGTGATTTGGCGCACACGCCTCGCGCTGTGCCGGTTCCCATTACCGGCGGCCAGGAAGGAATCGATGCGGTCGTCGCCCAGTCCTTGCTGGTGGAGAACATCCTGCCGGCAGGTTCGAACTGGGACGGCCAATCGGGACTCCTGGTGGACGAGAAGACATTCAACGATTTGCTCAACGGGCGCGACAAGGCAGTGCCGCCTGCGTCGCAGATGCCCGCCCCCCAAGCTCAAGCCTCAGTGCACTAGGAATATCATGCTGCGTTGGTGTGTTGCCGGCCTCGCCCTAATCGTTTCAGGCGGTCTTTGCAGAGGCGCGGAGCACGCCGATCCTGGACCTATCAATGCGACATTCGACTATCACTCCTATGCCAATGTGGATCAGTTTCGCATCACGCACATGGAGCTCGATTTTCGCGTCGATCTGAAGGGCCAAACGATCGGTGGCATCGCGGCGCTGGAATTCAAACGACTGGATCCGCGCGCCACCGAGATAGTGCTCGATACCAAGGATCTGATGATCGAGGAAGTGACCCAAAAGGCGAACGATGTGCTGGGGGCGACCTCCAAGAGCCAAACAGTGTGGGTGAGCCGGCCTTTTCATCTGGAGAAACCAGATCCCATTCTCGGCAGCGCGCTGGTCATCGAGCTGCCGCCGTCGAAAAAGCCCACCGAGACGGTGAGAATCGACTACGAAACAACGGCGAACTCAACGGCTCTGCAATGGTTGACCGCCAAGCAAACAGCCCGTCACAAGCCGTTTCTCTACACCGATTCGGAGCCGATTGGCGCGCGCAGCTGGATTCCGCTGCAGGATACTCCCCAGGTTCGCGCCACTTACAAGGCCAGCGTGCATACGGAGTCGGGCGTGGTGGCGGTGATGAGCGCCGAGAATGACCCGAAGGTGAAGCACGATGGTGAATACACCTTCGTCATGCCGCAGCCGGTGCCCTCTTATTTGATTGCGCTGGCGGTCGGCGATCTGGAATTCCAGGAGACCGGCCCACGCACCGGCGTATACGCCGAAAAATCGATGATCAAGGCGGCGGCAAAAGAATTCGCAGATACCGAGTTGATGATTCAGTCCGGCGAGAAGCTCTTCGGACCCTACCGCTGGGGCCGCTATGACATCCTGGTGATGCCGCCGAGTTTTCCGAATGGCGGCATGGAAAATCCCCGCTTATCCTTCATCACTCCGACCATCATCGTGGGCGACAAGAGTTTGGTGTCGGTGGTGGCGCACGAATTAGGGCACTCCTGGTCGGGTAATTTGGTCGGCAATGCGACTTGGCGCGACCTGTGGCTCAACGAAGGATTCAGCGATTACATGGAGAGCCGCATCATGACAGCGGTGTACGGGGAACAGGCGTCCTCCATGGAGGCCGTGCTGGGTCTGACGGCCCTGCGCGCCGACCTGGCGAAACTCAAGCCGGCTGATCAGGTGCTCGCGAACGATCTGCGCGATCGCGATCCGAGCGAGGTCTTTACCGAGATTCCGTACGAGAAGGGCCGGCTGTTCTTGAATTACCTCGACGCGCTGTTCGGCAGGGAGCGCTTCGACGCGTTCCTGCGCGGCTATTTCGATCATTTTGCCTTCAAGAGCATTACCACCGAGCAGTTTTTGGGGTACTTGCAGGAGAATTTACTCGACCGCTTTCCAGGCGTCGTTACGCGCGAGCAAGTCAATGCCTGGGTTTTCGCGCCAGGTCTACCCACGGACGCGGTATTGCCGGCGACCACGATGTTTCAACCCGTGGATGGGGCGAGGTCGGCATGGCTCGATGGGAATCTGTCGACGAAGAAATTCCAACCCGGTTGGGTGACTCCGCAGTGGATTTACTTCCTCGACAAGATGCCCGCGACTTTGAGCGCCGCGCAACTTGCGGAATTAGACAAGTCCTTCGCCTTGAGCAAAAGCCCGAATGCTGAAATTGCGCACAGCTGGCTGATGCTGGTCGTGGCCAACAACTATCAGCCGGGCTTTCCACGCCTGGAGGAATACCTGACCACCATCGGACGCACCAAGCTGATCGCACCCTTGTACGAGGCATTGATGAAGTCGGAGGCGGGTAAAGAATTCGCGAAGCGCGTCTTCAAGACGGCGCGCCCCGGCTATCATTCGGAAACCGTCAAAGCAATCGAAGCCATCGTCAGTCCGGCCGCGAAAGAGGACGAATGATCAGCGAGTGGCTGAAGGTCATGCTCGAGGAAATTTCTCGCAAGAGCGCCGAGGCTGAGCTAGCGCGCATCGAGGAGCATCGACGCGGCGGCGAAGACATCGATCTGAAGGTCGAGACGCCGCGCCCCGGCAAGGCAATCCCCGAGGACTGAAACCCCTCGAGCGCACGCGCAAATGCTCCATTGTGGTAGAGTCCATGGCGTGCGCCCGACGATAAAAATTTGGTGACGCCGAACAACTTAGAGTTGCGCCTCGACGCAGAGCGCGGCCCCGATCAGTCCATCACGCGCACTGCCACGGCCCGCAGCGCATTTGTCGGCCGCACGCTGCGCGGCCCGGTCAATCGTCCGGTGCTGCTGAGGAACTTTGCGCAGTTCCAGCAAGTTTTTGGCGGCCTGTGGCAGCCGAGCCTGTTGGGCTATGCTGTAGAACAATTCTTCGACAATGGCGGAACCGAGGCGCTGATCGTGCGCGTGGTCAACGGCGCTCGTTCGGCGACGTTGACGCTGAAGGCGGGTTCGCAGACTCTGCGGCTGCAAGCCCTGCGCCCGGGCACTCGGGAATTCTTGAGGGCGAGCGTCGATTACGACAATGTCGCGCAAGATGACCTTTTCAACTTGACGGTACAGCGCGTACGCTCTCATGGTGCCGGGCAGGTGGAGGACCAGGAGTTATTTCCGCGGCTTTCGGTGCTGCCGACGGCGAAAAATTATCTGCCGGCCGGCATCGCGCACTCAGCGCTGATTCGCGTCATCGGTGCGGTGCCGGCGCTGCGGCCGGATCGAACTCTGGATCCGGCCAGCGGACTTGCCACCGCTTACATCGCGTCGAATTCGGACGGCGATGACGGCGCGCCGCTGACCGACTACGACGTGATCGGCTCCAGTGCCGAGCGCACGGGATTGTTCGCACTATCGCACGTGGACGCGTTTAATTTCCTGTGCATCCCGCCTTTGTCGCGGGATCGGGACGTGGGTCCGAGCGCGCTGTTGGTGGCGGCGCGCTATTGCAAGGAGCGCCGCGCCCTCTTGATCGTCGATCCGCCTTCCGCGTGGCAGACGGCCGACGATGCCCTGGTGGGTTTGCGGGATTGGAATTTCTCGAATGAAAACGCGCTCATGTACTTCCCTTGGGTACTTGCCCACGACAAGCTGCGCGGACACTTTGAGTCCTTCGCGCCGTGCGGCGCCGTGGCCGGGATGTTGGCGCGCTGCGATGAGGCATTTCCCGTCTGGGCGCCCGCGGCCCAGGAAGAGGCGATACTGCGACCCGGATACCGGCCGGCATGCTTGGTAAGCGAGGACCGCCGCGCCAAGCTCGCGATGCTGGGCGTCAACACGATTCAATCGGTTCGCTCGAGCGGCCGCATCGCGGTGCGGCCGCGCACGCTGGCGGCGGGCAGCGCCGCGAATGCGGACTGGCGCTACTTGCCGGAGCGGCGGCTGGCCCTATACATTTTGAACAGCATCGTGTTGGGTACCCGCTGGACTGCTCGCGCGAAGCCGCACCCCGAGATCGCCGAGGTGGCGGCGGCCCAGGTGCGCCAATTTCTCGAAGGCCTGTACAGGGCCGGTGCGTTCGGCACACGCAGCATGGAGGACGCATTCTTCGTCGTGGCCGATCAACGGATCAACTCGGCGGAATCCGGCGGAGACTTCCAGCTGGTGCTCGGTTTTGCGGCCAATCGCGAGCACGAGTTTCACAGTTTTCGCATCTCGCAGTCGGTGCGCGGCGCCAAGGTGCAGCCGGTCAGTCTCAATCGGCTGAATTTCTCGCAGTACAGCCCGGCCGAACTCGAGTGGGTCGATAGTATCGCTACCCAGCTTCAATCGTAGCGGCCAGGCGCTTGTGAAGCTCCGCGGCCAAGGAATTTGATTTGGGCTCAGCTGCCACGGGCGGCGTCAGTCGCGGAATGGACGGTAGTTCGTCCAACATCGTTCGCGCGTAGTCATAACCTGCCTGGATCGCGCGGTCGAAAGCCTGCCAATTGAGCAGGTCGACGTTGGCGAGCGGCGGCTTCAGCAGCACGTCCGCCAGTTCGCGCTGGGCAAGTGAGCTCGAGACATTGTTCACCATGCCCGCGTGCATCAGGATCTGAAATATGTTGACGCGGCTTTCTCCGAAATTCCGGTCCGCGCCGACATCGCTGCCGATCACGAAACCTGGCGCATGGCTGCGCATGATGTCGACCGGCAGGTTGTTGATGGCGGCGCCATCCACCAGTACCCCATCGGCGTGAAACACCGGCGGCATGATGCCTGGAATGGCAACCGATGCGCGCAACGCATCGGCGAGGCGGCCCTCGCGATGCTCGAGAACGCGCCCCGTGGTGAGATTCGCGCTGACGCAGAAATATGGCTGGCGCAAGTCCTCGATGCAGACCTCGCCGTATTCGCGTGCGAGCAGCCGCGATACCTTGCGGCCGCGCGTCAGAGCGACGAACGGAAAGGTGTAATCGTTGATGGGATTCGTATCCACGAAACATCTGCGATAGCGCAGCCGCATTTCCTCATCGCTCCATCCCATCGCCACACCGGCAGCCATGATGGCCCCGATGCTCGCGCCGCCGACGAAATCGATGGGCACCCGCGCCTCGCGCAGTGCGCGGATGATGCCAAGATGCGCAAAACCGCGAGCGCCGCCGCCGGACAGGACCAGTCCGACGCCTCGCTGTGTGAGCAGCCGCGCGACTCTGCCGAAATCCGACGGCGCGACGATGTGATGATGCAGGATGTGAGGCAGGCTGCTGCGCCATGGGGCCGCGGACATAGGCTTGATATGCCCCTGATGAATCAGCGCGAGTTCAATCCTCGCGCCGCGCGCCATCGCCGCTTCGGTGATGCCGGCCGGCCACGGATATAATCGCCCGCCAGCCGGCGCGGCCATCAGAATGACATCGGCCTGACGGCAGCATTGTCGCGTCCAGCCTGAAGCGGACCAATTCGCCACGTACAGCACGTAGTCATTGGTCTCCTCGACGCGATTGAACCACTCTGCGGTGTGCGCGGTGGCACGCGCGTCCCAGACCAGCTCGGTGCGGCCCGTCAGCCGAAGTTCAGCGACCAGGCGGGCGGCCAGGTCGGCGACGTCGAGCTCGACGCTGTTCGGCACGATCGCAAATACCCGAGCGCGCTTCGGTTTGTATTCTAAGGCGTTGCTGCCGCGCAGCCTACGGGCACACAATCGTGCGAGGGCCAGCGAAAAATGAGTGGACTGCGCGGCGATGCGCTCGAGCTGCGCATCCGGTACCAGCAAAAGCTCGCTGTCGCGCAGCGCCACCACGGTCGAACTGCGTTTGAGCCCCAAGAGCCAGCCAACTTCCCCGACCAGTTCGCCGTGCTCAATCTCGGCGGTAAGCCCCACCTTCGACGGCGTTTGCACGCCTAGCCGGCCGCTGACCAGCAGATATACTGCGTCCGGATTCGAGCCATGTTCGAACAGCAATTGGCCGGCCGGCAGTGAGAAGTGCACGGAGCCGGCCGCTAGTGCCTCGAGCGCGGCGCCATCCACGCCGGCAAGGTCGGCACACTCGCGCAGCCAGTCGATCGCACTGCGAGACTCGTGTGCGGCGCTCGGCTGTTCTTCTTCCAATGCCATGGGTCTGTAGCGGCCATGACGAGGTGTTTCTTGAGCCGAAGCTTCAATACGGTGGTCTTTTCACATGGCAAGGAAAGCGGCCCCTGGGGAGCCAAAATCGCCGCCATGGCGCCCGTGGTGCGCGATTTGAGCCTCAGCGCGGAATCGGTGGACTATCGCGGCATGGACGATCCGGGCGAGCGGGTCCAAAAGCTCATCGCCGTGGGGCAAGATCTCAAAGCTCCGCTGATCCTGGTCGGCTCGAGCATGGGAGGGCATGTCAGCGCCGCCGCGGCCAGCCGGCTTCCCGTGCGCGGCCTATTCTTGCTGGCACCCGCCTTTTATATGCCAGGCTTCGAACAATACACCCCGCAAGATGTCGCCGTTCCGACCGCCATCGTGCATGGCTGGCACGATGCCATCGTACCGGTCGACAACAGCATTCGCTGGGCGCGCGAGCATCAAGCGGCGCTTCATATACTCGATTCCGATCATCGGTTGGAAGATCAGATCGAGACGATTTGTGATTTGCTGCGCGCTTTTTTGCTCGCGCTCCGCTGATCTTGAGCGCGGTTACCGCTGGTTTTTCAAGTCGGGCGCGGGCTTCGAGTCCGGTGCGGGCTTGAGGTCCGGTGCGGGCTTGAGGTCCGGTGCGGGCTTGAGGTCCGGCGCGCGATCCGTACTGTCCGTCAGCTGCGCGATTGCCAATTCGCGCAGGCTGTCTCCGACCTGTTCGCCGCAGCGTTTGCCCATGGCATTGAATCCGGCGCCAAGCGAGGCGGTATAGGCCGAAACATAGCGCTTGCCAGAGGTCGATTGCAGAAAACTCAATAAATGCTTCAGGTCGGCGTCGCTGAAGTCTCGATAGTCGTAGGCGATGTAGCGGCGCATCGGCTCGCGCATGTTCTCTTCCAGCAAAGACCGGCTCGATTCGCCGGACTTGCGGGCGCGCTCTTCGACGGGCCCGGGATCCATGCCGGCGCCGATCGCGGTTCCCAGGGCGACGGCCGTTCCCATGCTCAAGAATATCTGTACCGTGGATTCGGTGGAGTGCGAGGCAACTTCCAATTTCGCGAACATCGCGTCGCGCTGCGGCGTACTCGGCACGGCGATTTCGCCACTCATGATCTTGTCGAGCTGAGCTTCGCTCAAGTTGGCCAGTGCCACGTCCGCGGCGACCATGCGCCTGCCCAGGTCGCTGGACAAAAACGCAGCGACCTTCTTCACGGTATCGGCGTCGAGATTCGCGGCCAATGCGCTCAAAGCAGGCGTTTCGAACACATCGATGCGAAAGCCATGTTCGGCGGCGGCAGTGACCGCCGCGCTCTGCGGTTCGGACAGCGAGCTGGACGTATTCCCCTCGAACAGCTGGCGGATATGCGCCGGCATCGTGCCCAAGGAAGCGCGCACTTGTTCGCGCATCCCGGCCTGCTGATAAATTTGTGCGGCGGTCTCGATATCGACCGGCGACACCGCGGCGTGGGCGTTGGCGGACAGGAGCAAGAGCCATGAGAAGCGAAACATGCGCGTATTGTACACTCTAGCCCCTTAATGATTGGCATGCCGGAGAGCACATGCGTTACGTTAAGTGTTGGACAGTGGCGCCGAGGATTTTGTTCACCGCCGGGTGTCGAATCGAGCGCGCCCGCGACGTGCAGAAAACTGTCGATGCGGCCGCAGAAACGACCTGTAGAGAGGAAGATAATCAAGAGGGTCGCGATACGTCTCCGTAGCGCGACCGCCGCATGAATCCCTTTGCCGGTTTGAGCCAAGCGTGGCGTTGGACCGTCCGCAAGATATTGGGACTGTGGGTAAGGGTAACCATCAAACCCGATGATGCGGTGGCCGCGATCGCCGCGCGACCCAGGCCGGTGTGCTACGTGCTGGAACGCGAGAGTCAAACGGATCTGGCCGTTTTGAGCGGCGTGTGTGCGCAGCATAATTTGCCGCGGCCCGAACGGCGTCTGATGATGGGGGAGAGACGCGCCGATCGAGCCTACTTCGAACTGATCCGCCGTCCGAGTTTGTTCACCTCGCAAAATGCGGCGCGCGCCCCGCGCTACTTGGTGCAGTTGATTGCCGCCGCCGCGGCTCACCCACAGTTCGATGTCGATCTGGTGCCGGTCGCGATTTTCTGGGGCCGGGCGCCGCACAAGGAGGTGAGCTGGTGGCGCCTGCTGTTCGCCGAGGATTGGATTCTCATTGGGCGCTTCCGCAAATTATTGAGCGTCGTGTTCAACGGCCGCAACACCTTGGTCTACTTCGGCGAGCCCATTCGGTTGCGGGATGCCATGGAGGAGGGCTTGAGTCAACCGCGCAGCGTGCGCCGCGCGCTGCGTTCATTGCGAGTGCTGATGCGTGCCCAGCGTGCCTCGAGCATCGGTCCGGATCTGTCGCATCGGCGCACGATGGTGCTGCAGATCTTGAAGACCCAGACGGTACGCCAGGCGGTGCGCAATCAGATGCAGGAGCGCCAGCTGCTGCGCCGCCCCGCGCTGCTCATGGCGCGAAAATATGCCGTGGAAATCGCCGCGAACTATTCTCAGGCCTTCGTCACCTTCATGGCCATGGGACTCGGCCGCCTGTGGAATTGGCTGTACGACGGCGTGGAGTTCGAACACGTCGAAAATTTGAGCGGTGTCGGCGATGGCGTGGAAATCATCTATGTTCCCTGCCACCGCAGCCACATGGATTATCTGCTCCTTTCGTACATCATTTATCGCAAGGGATTCGCAGTTCCGCACGTCGCGGCCGGCGCCAATCTGAACATGCCCGTGATAGGGCGCTTCTTGCGCAAGGGCGGAGCGTTTTTTCTGCGCCGCAGCTTCAAGGGCGATGCGCTGTATTCAGCGGTTTTTGCCAAGTACTTGGGATTCATGATGGCGCGCGGGCATCCGCTCGAATATTTCATCGAAGGAGGCCGCAGCCGCACCGGACGGCTGCTCTCGCCGCGCACCGGCATGCTGTCGATGACGCTGCGCAGCTATCTGCGCCATGCGAAGCGGCCGGTGGTGTTCATGCCGGTGTACTTCGGCTACGAGCGCATCGTCGAGGGCAGAACTTATATCGGCGAGCTGTCCGGCCAGCCCAAGGAGAAGGAAAGCATTTTCATGCTGTTGCGGACATTGGTGTCGGTGTTGCGCAGCAAATTCGGCAAAGTGCATGTGAACCTGGGCAAACCGATCGCGCTCGATGAACTGCTGCACGAGCACAATCCGCACTGGCGCGACGATCCATCCCCGCATGAAGATTCGCGCGCCGGCTGGATCAGCGAGGCCATCGAGGATCTGGCCCACCGGATCATGACGCAGATCAACGCAGCGGCGGCCGTGACCCCGATCAATTTGGTGGCCATGGCGATGCTGGCGACGCCGCGCCAGGCATTTGCGGAACTCGATCTGATTCGTCAGCTCGAGCTGTACCAACGGCTACTGCGTGAAGCGCCTTACTCGCCGCTGGTCACGGTGACGGCTGACAATGGCGAGCAGATGATTCGCTATGCCGAGGCCATGGGAGTTCTGGAGCGGCAAGAGCATCCGCTCGGCGACATCATGCGCATGAATGCGGAAAACGCCGTTTTGGCCACTTATTACCGCAACAACATTCTGCACCTGTTCGCGATGCCCTCGCTCCTGGCCTGCGCCTTCGTCGGCAACGCCCGCATGCGCATTGCCGACATCCAACGGTTGGTGTGGAGAGTCTATCCGTACATTTCCTCGGAGCTCTATCTGCGCTGGGACGAGGCTGAGGTGAGCGGCGTGGCGGATGCGCTGCTCGACACCTTCGTCGCCCTGAACCTGCTGCAGGTCAATGCTGACCGCAGCGAGTGGCAGCGGCCGCCGCCGACATCGCTCGAGGCCATTCGACTGTCCGTGCTCGCTCAGGCGACCATACAAACGATCGAGCGCTACTATCTCGCGATCGCGCTGCTGCTGCAGGCCGGCAGCGGCGTCATCACCCAGGAGGCGCTCGAAGAGCGCTGCCATCTGATGGCCCAGCGCATGACCGTGCTGTATGCGCTGAACTCGCCGGAATTCTTCGACAAGAGCCTGTTCCGCAATTTTCTCGAGCTGCTGCGGCGGCGAAACGTCATACAGATGTCCGAGGAAAAGACCTTGCTGTTCGGCGAGCCGCTGCTCGGGGTGGCCGCCGATGCCCAGCTGGTGTTATCCGAGCAGATCAGGCACAGCATTCTGCAAGTGACCTTAGGGCAATAAACGGGCTGCTAGTCCCAGCCCCTGCCGCCGCGCTGCGACTTGGTCGCGCCGCGCCGCTTTTTCGATTCGATGCGCCGCTCCTGTGAGCCTTTGGTGGGGCGCGTCTTCCTGCGTATTTTCGGTTCCACCAGGGCAGCGCGAATCAGCGCGGCCAGGCGCTCGAGCGCCGCGCTGCGATTCTGCTCCTGGCTGCGTTCGCTGCGCGCGGTGAACAAAATGGTCCCGTCGTCGTTGAGTTTTTGGCCCGCGGCGGCCCGCAAGCGATTTCTCGCCGCCACCGGCAGGCTGGTGTTGTGCGGCAGCAGAAAACGCAGCTGGACGGCGCTCGATACCTTGTTGACGTTCTGCCCGCCGGGGCCCGACGCCCGAATGAATTTCCATTCCAACTCGTCGTCCGGAATGACGATCTGCGGCGTGATCGCGAGCGGCACTGTCTCGTCGACCGCTCAGTCGAGATCGGGCGGTGCGGTGTGCATGCGAATCTCGTGCTGCGCCACCGGGATGCTGATCTTGTGCTCCTTGAACAGCCGCCAAATGGCGCGGTTCACCTCCGAGCGGACATTGTTCACCCCTTCCTGCGGATCGGAAATCCAGAAGCGCAGCTCGAGTTCGATACCGCTGTCCCCGAATTGCATCAATCGCGACACCGGCGCCGGGTCGGGCAGTACGCGTGGTTGGCCGTTGCAGGCCGCGAGCAGGATTTGCAGCGCCAATTCGGGATCGTCCCTATAGCTGATGCGGATGGGCAGCTTCAAGCGAATGCGCGGATCCGTATAACTCCAATTGATCACGGCATTGGAGATGAGCTGCTGATTCGGCACCAGCATTTCGATGCCGTCGCGATCGCGCACCACGACGTAGCGGCCGCGCAGTTCCTGCACCCAGCCGAAGTTCTCGGTACTGGTGCCCGACTGGCCCGAGAGGCTGATGACATCGCCCGGCTTGATCGAGCGATCCATGAGCAGGACGAAACCGCTGACGAAATTCGCCGCGATCGACTGCAAGCCGAAGCCTAAGCCTAAGCCGATGGCGCCGGTCAATACGGTCAAAGCCGTCAGATCCACACCGGCCGCATTCAAGCCCATGAGAATGCTCAGGCCGATCAAAAATGCGTTGGCGAACTTCGCGATGCCGATGCGCGTGGAATGCGCCATGTTGGTGAGTCTTTTCACGCGCCGCTCGATCCAACGGCTGATCCAAGCGGCCGCCAACATGAAAAGCGTCAGGGTGAACAGCAACTTCAACACCGACCAGACCGTGACGCGGCTCTTGCCGGCCGCCACGCCGACACTGTCCAGGGTGGCGATGATCGGATCGAGCCAGCCCAAGTATTCGGCCGCGATCGCCAGCCAGATCACCAGCGTCGCGCGCGTTTCCCAATTCTGAATCCATGATTTGTTGCCCAAGCTCGCGGCAAACAGCAGCACGCCGATGCGCACCACGATGTACGCGCCGATCAGGCGTGCGGCGGCTCCCATCAGAGTCACGTCGTATCTGCCCGCGTACAACGAGCTGCGCGCGAGCAGCACCAGCACCAGGGCCATGACCACGGGGAGGACCACCGCGATGCCTTCGGTGGCGAAGTACCGCCAGGTCAGCGCCATCGGCGGCCTGACAACTCGCCGCTGATAGCGGCGGCGCACCAAGATGCCCACCAATCCGCCGACGCCCAAACACACGGCAATCACGCCGATTTCGATGAGGACGTTGCGCGTCGACAAGATGTCAAGGAACGCTTCGATGCGCAGCCAGGTTTCCGTCACGCGTTCAGATCCGGTATGAGCTGACTCTCCAGTCTGGCTATTTGATCCTTGAGGAGCAGCTTGCGCCGCTTGAGGCGTTTCATCTGCAGCTCATCCACCTTGAAATCCATGCTGAGCCGCGAAATGACGTCGTCGAGGTCGCGATGCTCGATGCGCAGCTGCCGCAGGCGCTCGATGTTCTTGAACAAATCGGTGTTGACGTTGCTCTCTTCTTCACTCACGGCAGTAGCCGCGCCACACGGGGGTGACGCAATCCGGTAGCTTAAGGGAGCGGCCCAGAGGATTCCAAGCCGCTTGCGGATTGTGAAAATCCGAACCCACAGATCCGCACAGGCCGAAACTCGATGCGAGCACGGCGCAAGTGTCAGCGTGCTGCGCGCCATTGGCTCCGGTAACCACCTCCAGTGCTGTGCCGCCCGCGGCAGCGAAGTCCTCGAGCAGGCGTTTCCTGGCTCCCGAGGATATCGAGTAGCGCATGGGATGGGCGAGGGCGGCGATGCCGCCGCAGGAGCATATCCAGCCCACCACCAAGGCAAGCGCGGGCCACTCGGCTGCGACGTGCGCCGCCTTTCCGTTGCCTAAGAATTTGCGAAAGGCCGCATCCAAGCTGTCGACGTGGCCGCCGCACACCAGAGCCTGCGCGAGATGCGCGCGCGTGGGCAAGCCCGGCTGCTCCCGCACCGCCGCCAGCAGCTCATCGCCGGGCAGCCGCAATTTCGTCAGCCGCGCACAGATTCTCGCCATTCGGTCCCGACGAAGCTCGGCTTGCCTACCTAAGCTGGCCCGCAGCGCCGGCGAGGAGGGATCTATCCATAAGCCCAGCACGTGAATGGCTTGGCCGCGCCAAGACGCTGAGATCTCCACGCCGGGCACAAATTGCAGCCCGTGATCGCCTGCCGCGCGCTGCGCATCGTCGAGGCCCGCCACCGTGTCATGATCGGTGAGAGCCAGCACGTGTATCCCGGCCGCTGATGCCCGTGCGACCAGGTCGGCCGGGCACAGAGACCCATCTGAGCAATTCGAATGGGTATGCAAGTCCACGGTGAGTGCGCCTACGCTAAGTGCGTCCACGGTGAGTGCGCCATTCACGACGGGCTGCCCGCCAGACCCACGGCCTGAAGCTGCATCCCCGAAAGCACGATGAAACCCTGTGCGCGTTCGAAGCCGTCGCTGGTGTAATCGAAGGTATAGGTGCGCAGTAATCGGCGCTTGCCGCGAGCGTCGCGCGACAGGCGAAAACCAGCGAACGCGACCGTGCCATCCAGGAATTGCACCACGGCGCGCGAGCAAGTGTCCTTGGCGATGCGATTTGCCGCCTCGCGCGCATCCAGGGAGATCTGCCAGAGCTTGTAGGCGCCCGCCAGGCAGCCGGCAACCAGCACGAGCATGAAAAGACCATCATTCATGGCGTGAAGCTTAACCCGTTGCGGTCGAGCGCGCCCCAAACCGTGCCCCAAGGGTCTTGGATTTCGCAAGAACACCCCCAAGGTATGCCTATGACCACCAATCCAGACCCGTCCCTGGCCGTGCGCGTCGATCCCAATGAGATGGTGCGCTATGTGCAGGATCTCATGACTACCCCGCACGGGCATGCCGCTCCGGATGCCTCGATTGCCATCGCCCGGCGTCAGTGGGGCGGCGATACGCCGGAGGCGCGAGCCGCGCATTTGCGATGGAGCGCGCTCAATCGAGCCTTTCTCGACGCTCGCGTGAGCCCCTGGACCACCCCGCAGCGTCGCGATCAGATCCATGTTCCGGCAGCGCTGATCGCTGCGGCCGGTGTGGCTAAACTGACCATGGCCAAAGACGAAGTGGTGTTCGATATTCCGACGCTGCTCGATGCCACGCTGCAGCTGTGCGAGCCGGTGGGCCACGCCTAGACCCTGGCACGCACTCGGCTGGCTGAACGCCGCGCCTAGGCCTTGGGCAACACACTCGGCTGGCTGAATGCCACGAAGTTGTCGTTGATGACGCTGTCGCGGCAGTTGTAGCGCAAACGATGTCCATCCATCCGCGTCACATGACCGCCCGCAGCTTCCAGCACCGCTTGTCCTGCTGCGGTATCCCACTCCGAGGTGGCCCCGAAGCGCGGATACAGATCCGCTTTTCCCTCCGCCAGCAGGCAAAATTTCAGCGAGCTTCCGATGCCCGTGATGACGTGAGGGCCTAGCCGTTTGAGATACTCCGCGGTCTGCGGGCTGGCATGCGAACGGCTGCCGACCACGCGCAGCGGTTGTTGCGGCGGCACGGTGTAGATGCGGCGCCGCTCCGCCCCGGCATGTTGGCTGAACGCGCCGACGCCGGCCGCGCCCCAAAACAGGAGTCCCTGCGCCGGAGCGGCGACCACGCCCAGGAGCGGCTCGTGCTCCACCACCAGTGCGATGTTGATGGTGAACTCGCCGTTGCGCTTGACGAATTCACGGGTGCCGTCGAGCGGATCGAGCACCCAGAGTTCGCGCCAGGTTTGGCGCGTCGCCCAGGGCGCGGCTGCCGATTCTTCCGACAGAATCGGTATGTCGGGCGTGATGCGCTCGAGTCCCTCGGTGATGATCCGCTGCGACTCCAAATCCGCGGCGGTCAGCGGCGAGTTGTCGTCTTTGTGCTGCACCGCGAAGGCTGCGCCGTACACCTGCATGATGGCCGCGCCCGCGCGCGCGACGATGGGCATCAAGGTTTCGGCCAATGAAAGTAGATCCCGCACAGCTTGGTATCATACGCACATGCAAAACTCATCCGCGGTCGACTGGGACAGCGTCGATAACGTGCTCCTCGACATGGATGGAACACTGCTCGATTTGCGCTTTGACAACTGGTTCTGGCTCACCATGGTCCCCGGCCGATACGCCGCCGCCAACGGACTCACCGAGGATCAGGCGCAAGCCCTGTTGGTTCCCAAGTTCAAAAATGTCGCGGGGACTTTGCAGTGGTATTGCATCGAGTTTTGGACGCGGGAGCTGAGTTTGGATATTCCGGCGCTCAAACGCGAAGCGCTGGCGCGGGTCGGATTTCTGCCGGGAGCGGAACAGTTTCTGCAAAAACTGCGCCTCAGGGGAAAACGTCTGGCGCTGGTCACCAACTCGCATCCTGCGACCTTCGCCATCAAGAATCAGCAAGTGGCGCTCACGCGATATTTTGACGCCTGCTATTCCTCGCATGAATTCGACGCGCCAAAGGAGCACGCGGATTTTTGGCCGCGACTGGCCGCTCAGGAAGAATTCTCGCCGCCGCGCACCCTGTTCATCGACGACAGCCTGAGGGTGCTGGAAGCGGCCCGCGATTTCGGTATAGCGCACCTGCGCGCCGTGCGCCGTCCGGATACGGGTTTGCCGCCCCAAGCTACCGGCAGCTTTGCGGCCATCGACGGGGTGGCGGAGCTGCTTTAGCGGCGCGCCCTAGCCGCCGCACAGAGCGATGATTTTGGCGCGGACGCCCGCAAGTTCAGCGGGCGTTGCCCTACCTTTGATCTTCGCCTTTCGAGCTGTCCAATCCAGGCTCTTGACTTGGTCGGCAAGGACGGCGCTTGAGGCGCCGCCCTGCAGAATGACTTCGAACGGGTAACCCTTGATCTGCGTCGTCAGCGGGCAGCAAAGCATGAGACGGGTTCGGGCATTGTAGGCCGCGGGGCTGATGACCAGTGCGGGCCGATGGCCGGACTGCTCGTGGCCGGCATGGGGTGTGAACCGAAGCCAAACGATGTCGCCGGCCTCGGGAACGTAGCGCGCCACTAGAGCGATTCCTTGCCCACCGCCTCGCCGAAGTCCACGCCATCGTGTAAGTTTTCCGGGGTTATTTGCGCCAGCAACGGCGCCAATTCGACCTCGTCGATGCGCACCGGCTCAATGATGATTTGGCCTTCTTGTTCGCGCACCTCGATGGCCTCGTTGAGTTTCAGCCTAGCCGCTTTGAGGATACCGCTGGGAATGCGAACAGCGGCGCTGTTACCCCATTTCTTAACGATCGCGCGCATAAATCCTCCAATTGGCGGGTTCACGCTAACGCAATAAGGTGTAAGTGTCTACAATGTAGATACCGAAAATATGACTGCGGCGGTTAGCCGGGAGGCCCGGCGGCGCCCGCAGGCGGCGCGCCGCCGGCAGGACCGCCGCCGCCGCGTCCGCGGCGACGCCGGCGCGCAGGATCCTTGGCGGGGGCATCCGCGCCGGCCGGTTCGCTGCTTCGAGTCTGTGGCGCCGGTCGCGCGGCCTGGGAGCTCTGGGTGTACTGCGGGCGTGAATTCGATGACCCGCGCCGAGGGCCACCGCCCCCCGAACGGCTGGCACCGCCGCCGGAACGGCCCGGGCCACCGGATCGCCCGCCGCGAAAACCGCTACCGCCGCCGCTGCGGGACTGACCGGGCCTGGGCGCTCGCTCGCGCCACGCCGCCGGCGGCGGCGCGGTCACAGCGGCAAGATCGACGATATCGATGGCGGCGCGCGGAATCTGATGGCCGATATAGCGCTCGATATCCGGCAGCGCGATGGCGTATTCCTCGCAGCCAAAGCTGATGGCGTCGCCCTCGGCGCCGGCGCGTGCGGTGCGGCCGATGCGATGGACATAGTCTTCGGCGTCGTTCGGCAGATCGAAATTAAAGACATGGCTGACATCGGGAATGTGCAGGCCGCGCGACGCGACGTCGGTGGCGATCAATACCGCGATTTCGCCCTCGTGAAAATCGCGCATCATTTTCAGACGCTTGGTCTGCGGCACGTCGCCCGATATGGCTTGAGCGACGAAGCCATTCGCGGTCAAGGTCCGCTCCAGCACTTCCGCGACGCGCTTGGTATTGACGAACACCATGGTGCGGCGGGCGTCGATGCGGCGCAGAAGCCCCATCAGCAGCGGAATTTTTTCTTCCGTGGAAGGGAAGTAGAGCACCTGCTTGACGCGGTCGACCGTCATCTTGTCCGGTTCGATGCGAATCAATTCCGGATTGTTCATGTGCTCGTACGCGAGCTCCATCACCTTATGCGATAAGGTGGCTGAGAACATCATCGTCAGGCGCAAGTTCGGATGCGGCAGGCGGCGTAGAATGAAGCGAATATCCTTGATAAAGCCCAAATCGAACATACGATCGGCTTCATCCATGACCGCTACTTGGATGTGGCGCAGCTCGAACACGTGCTGCTTGAAATAATCGATGATGCGGCCTGGCGTGCCGATCACGACATCGACGCCTTCCTCGAGGATGCGGCGCTGTTTGTCGTAATCAACGCCTCCGAATACGATCGCAAATTTCAAGCCCGTGAACTTGCCGATCGCCAGCGCATCGGAATGGATCTGCACGGCGAGCTCACGCGTCGGTGCGATGACGATTGCGCGCGGCGCGTTGACCGGGCGATTTGGCGCAGCCGCTTCGGTCAACAGGCGATTGAACAGTGCAATGAGAAAGGCCGCTGTTTTTCCGGTGCCTGTTTGCGCCTGGCCCGCCACGTCGCGGCCGGCGAGGGCCACCGGCAGGGTTTGCGCCTGAATCGGCGTCGCACGGGTAAAGCCCTGTTCGGCTATACCACGCTTCACGGATTCGGGAATTGTTAAGGAATCAAAAGTTAACTGACTGAGATGGGCGTCTGACATTTTCGCTTTGTGAACTGCAGAGACTTGCAAAATAATGGGGACCGGATAACAATATGGCCAACCAGGAGCCGGTCTATCCGCTCCCTCAACCGTATCATCGGTACCCTTTTAAGGTAATCAAGACCGCTAAACCCGCTGTATTGTGCCCGAACGGCCGACCATCGTCACTTCGCGATGTTGTTCGGACTTTGTTCTCCCATATATAACCCCCTGCTTCAACTTAAAATTAATCCCCTTATGGAGCCATATCCGCAGTGAGTAACCCAAGTATCGTTCACACCAGCGACGCCACCTTCGACAAGGACGTGCTCAAGTCCGACAAGCCGGTGCTGCTGGATTTCTGGGCAGAGTGGTGCGGTCCCTGCAAAATGATCGCGCCGATCCTCGATGAGATTGCCGATACCTACAAAGACAAGATTCGCATCGCCAAGCTCAATATCGACGAAAACCCTCATACCCCCCCCAAATTCAACATTCGCGGCATCCCTACGCTGATCCTGTTCAAGAACGGCACCGTGGAGGCCCAGAAAGTGGGAGCAGTTACCAAATCACAGCTCGCCGCGTTTCTGGACAGCAACCTGTGAGAGGCTACCTAGGAAATCAGTCGCGCGGCCAAGGCGGCGGGCAACAGGGCGGTCAAGGCGGCGGAGGAGGCCAGGGCGGCGGTGGGCGTTCCAATCGCTCCAATCGCGGACCACGCAACGACAATCGCAACGGCAACACCAACGGTGGCCGGCCGATGCACGAAGACTACGGCGATCTGCCGGAGGGCGGCGATGATCTAGAAATCATTGCGCCGACCGACCTCGCGCGCAGCCGCAGCTCGATGAATCTGACCGAGCTGAAGAAGCGCCCGATCAGCGATTTGGTCAAGCTGGCCGAGACCATGGGTCTCGAGAACATGGGCCGCTCGCGCAAGCAGGACATCATCTTCGGCGTGCTCAAAGCCCACGCGCGCAAGGGCGAGGACATTTACGGCGATGGCGTTCTGGAGATTCTGCAGGATGGCTTCGGCTTCCTGCGTTCTTCCGACTCGAGTTACCTCGCGGGCCCGGACGACATCTATGTCAGTCCCAGCCAGATCCGGCGCTTCAATTTGCGCACCGGCGATTCGATTTCCGGATTGATTCGTCCGCCGAAAGACGGCGAACGCTATTTCGCGCTGCTCAAGGTCGGCGAAATCAATTTCGATTCTCCCGAGAGTTCACGCGGTAAGGTTCTTTTTGAGAATCTCACCCCCCTGCACCCCACCGAGCGTCTGAAGCTCGAGCGCGGCAACGGCTCGACCGAAGATCTGACGGCACGCGCCATCGATTTGGTCGCGCCCATCGGCAAGGGCCAGCGCGGACTCATCGTCTCGCCGCCGAAAGCCGGCAAGACCATGCTGCTGCAGAACATCGCCACGGCGATCACGGCAAATCATCCCGAGGTGTACCTCATCGTGTTGCTCATTGATGAGCGGCCCGAGGAAGTGACGGAGATGGCGCGCACCGTGAAGGGCGAAGTCGTCTCCTCGACCTTCGACGAACCGGCGAGCCGCCACGTGCAAGTGGCCGAAATGGTGATCGAGAAAGCCAAGCGCCTGGTCGAGCACAAGAAAGATGTCGTCATTCTGCTCGATTCCATCACGCGCCTGGCGCGCGCCTACAACACCGTGGTGCCGAGTTCCGGCAAGGTGCTGACCGGCGGCGTC
>Ga0302324_100001533_pt1 | contig 55817 bp, 47 predicted proteins | sample Palsa_T0_1_FD_201949 | JGI IMG/M metagenome (GOLD analysis project Ga0302324, IMG submission 201949) | Peat permafrost microbial communities from Stordalen Mire near Abisko, Sweden - Palsa_T0_1 | ecosystem: Environmental > Terrestrial > Soil > Palsa > Peat permafrost | place: Sweden: Abisko...
ATGCGGCCGAGCTCCTGCTTCTCGCCTCCCAGGTCCAAAACTCCGGCGCGTCTGTCGCTTCGCACGCGTATCGAGTCTCCTTTGAGCGGGCCAACCACGTCTATCGCGCCGAGGTCGTGGACCAGACCGCCGCGCGCACGCGCCACCTGGAAGACGTCGGCCCCGAGTGCGCACCGCTCGGACGCGCCGTCGCTCTGACTCTTGCGACGATGTGGGGCACCGAACAAGAGCCGCCCCCCCCTCCGCCCGCTCCTCCACCGCCTCCACCGCCTCCCCCGCCTCCCCCGCCCCCGCTCGCGCGAGCCCCGTCCTGGAGCTGGCTCTTGGGGGCTGCAGGAGGAGTCGCCGTCGGTATCGTGCGCTCCGCCGCACCCGCCCTCGTCGCCGACAGCGCGTTCGAGCTTCGACACTTTTCCTGGGCCCTGGGGGGCCTCTGGCTCCCTCCGCAGAGCCTCGAGCTCGGACCGGGCTCGGTCGACGTCCAGCTTCTCGCCGCCTCCGTGCGCGGATGCACCTGGGCCTTCGACTCCACACGACTCGGCCTCTGCGCTCGACTGCTAGCCGGCGAGCTGCTCGCCAAAAGCCGCGGCTACGACTCCAATGGACAGCAGTCCACCCCCTGGGGCGCCCTGGCCCTCGAGGCCTTCGTCGACGGACCCCTGCTACTCCACCTGCGCTACCGCGCCACCGCCGCTGCTATCGCTCCGCTCCGCGACCAATCCTTCTCCATCCAAAACCTCGGACCCCTCTACCAACCCCCGCCCCTCGCAGCCCTCTTCACTCTCGCTCTCGAGCTCCAAACACCGTGACTTCACAACGGCTGCGTAACCTCGCCCGGCTCACTCTACTCGGGCCTCTCGCGTGTCGCTCGCGTGGACACACGCGGGATAACTTCTACGCATCACGGCATACTGGCTGCCCATGGCCGACGAGGATAGCGACTGGACTTTGTATGCCGCGCACCGTGCGCGCTTCACCGACGAGCTGGTTCACGCCGCCGGGCAGGCCCGCGAAGGCCGGCTTTGTGTTCTTGGCGCGGGCCTCTGCAACGACATCGACCTCGAGCGGCTCGCGGCCGTTTTCTCCGAGATTCACCTTGTCGACATTGCCCCAAAGGCGCTAGCGCGAGCCGTGGCGCGACAGCCCGTCGAGATTCGGCCGCGTCTCTATCGACACGCCCCGGTGGATCTTTCAGGATTGTCGGCTCGACGACTGGCGAAGTGGAAACGGTTCGCACCCGCAACCGCCGAGGTGGCGACCGCTGTCGCTTCATCCTTGCAATCGGTTGTCGCGCAACTGCCCGGTCCCTTCGACGTCGTGGCTTCTGCCTGCGTCCTCACTCAAATGTCGTTCGACTTGCGGGCCGCGTTGGGTGGTGCGCATCCCATGCTCGGAGCCATCCGACTTTCGCTGATGGCGATGCACGTGAACACGCTCATCGCGCTCACCACGACGCGCGGCACGTCGCTATTCGTCTGCGACGCGGCGTCGTCAAACCACTATCCCCTAGGTGAGCTGCCGCCCGACAGCGACCTACGCACTGTCCTGACGGACATCGTCAAAGTGGGAGCCTGCTATTTTGCGGCAAACCCCGAAGTCATTAGGTCGTTTCTTCGACAAGTCGGAGAGCCTGAGTTGCTGGACCCTTGGCTTTGGACCGGCGCGTTTGGTCGCACGTACTTCGTCTACGCCTTTCGGCTCTCGGGCCGCGGTGCGTCGCAATAGCGTTCTGCCCCGCTTCAATTGCCAAACCGCGTCCGGTCTCGTTGGAAAAGTGCGCTGTCTGCGGCGTCTCTGAGCGACGCGCTTCGTCCGAGCAACGGCCGGGCGGCGAGCGCGATGACGGCGGCGTTTTCGATGAAGAAAGGCCGACTTGCTGCGATTTCGTGATCCCGGGAGTGCCTGGGGCCCACGTACCAGGAGTGCGCCGATTCCTGCCTCGTCATTGCGCCACTTGGGTGGGCGCTGCGGCCGGGTGGTTCGGGCTTGTCTCCAGCGTCGCATGCACGACTGAGCGCGCGTCGCCCGCCCCGTCGAGCTCGACCCCGGGAGCATCGGAGTCTTCTGTCGAAGCGCGATCGGAGGCGTCGTCAGGTCCGGAGACTTTCGCTCCAGTCGGACTCGACGAGGACGTCGCTTCCGGCCAGAACGCGTCGGAGGCAGAAGCCTCTACCGATGCATCGGGGGCAATCGCCGATGTGGTCGGCGGCAATCCACTCGACGCGGCAGGCGACGGCGAGAGTGCTCCGTCTGACGCCATGGCCTCCGACGCGACGGTGCTGAGCTGTGTCACGGAAGGCTCCGAGCTCTGCGATGACTTCGAGAGCGGCCAACTCGACCCGAAGATATGGAAGATCAACCTGGGCGGCCCCGGCCCGACCGTGACTGTCGACTCAGTCCACGCGCACAGCGGCAAGTACGCGGTCCATGCCACGGTCACGCCCGGCCAGCAGAGTACGGCGCAAATTACAGAAGGTGTCACCTTCCCCGCAGTGGGAGACACTTTCTACACTCGCATCTGGGCCTACTTTAGCCCCGAGGTTTCGTGGCCAGCCAACCCACCAGACTTTCACACGGGATTCATCATCGCGGGAGGAAACAACGATTTGGGGCATGTGGAGCTGGCTGTAGGGGCCAACCTGAGCCCGAGTAGCTCCGCGGGGCCCATGCACTATCTCGGTTATTCGATTTATCGGGGACCCCCGTACGTCGAGTTTGGACCGAGATCGCCTACCCAAGTCGCAACTCTGGCTTGGACCTGCATCGAGCTCTTGGAAAGCGGTCAGGGCGGCACTGCCGCTGTTCGGCAAATTTGGGTCGATGGGGCGGAGCTCCCCGAGCAGGACGACTCCTTCGGAGTCACCTCCCCAATGGGGCAGAAGCCGCCCCAATTCGACCTCGTCTCGATCGGCTTGTGGGAATATCACCCGACCCCCAGCCTCTCCGACATGTGGATCGACGACGTGCGAGTAAGCAGTCAACGAATCGGATGTGCCGGCTAAAGACGGCCGTTCACGAGGTAGACCCATGACGAGGCATCGCACGACAGTCGCCGCAATTACCATCGCAAGTCCCTGGCTGATCGTGAGCTTTGCCGCATGCACCGGAACCATCGGCGGAGGCGGCAGCTCTCTCTCAGGTCAGAACGAGACACCGTCGAGCGGAACGACACTTGGCGGCGGTGGGAGTGGCCACGCGAGCGGCCCAACCAATGGGGGCACGATCGAGAGCGGTGTGGCCGAGGGTGGCACGAGCGTTCCCCAGGATTTCGCTTGTACGTCGACGAGCCCGGATCCTGGGCCGACCTCAATCTTGCTCCTGACGCGAGCGCAGTACTTGAACACTCTCCAAAGTCTCTTTGGCCAGGTTGTGCCTGACTTGACCACTGCCCTTGGTCCGGACAACAGCTATCAAACTACGCAGTTCGGACTGGTACAAGGCGACGTCGACCTGGCCGCGTTGCAGAGCTACCAGTCCGCAGCCGAATCGGTCGCAGCGGCGGTCGTGGCGAACGCAGCGACCTTGGGCGCGATTGCCCCCTGCAGCGCCGGGAGCAACGCGCGGACGTGCGCTCAGAGTTTTGTCCAGACCTTTGGATCGCTGGCCTATCGCGCTCCGATCACGGATCCCGCGGACATAGCGCGGCACATGGCGCTCTACGACGTTGGCGCGTCGACCAGCAACGCACATGGCATCGAATTGGTGCTCCGCGGGATGCTGCAATCGCCCCGCTTCCTTTACAGAGTCGAGGTGGGCACGACCGAGCAAGTGAGCCCAAATGCGGTGGCGCTCTCTGGATACGAGCTGGCGGCACGCCTTTCGTACGACTTCTGGAACACCCTCCCTGATGCGCAGCTGACCCAGGCCGCGGCAAGCGGCGAGCTCGCAACCAAGACCCAGGTGTCCGCCCAGCTGACGCGGATGCTCCAAGATCCGAAGGGCGCCACACTCGTTCGTAGCTTCCTGGAAGGCCTGACTCAGCTTGCCTCACTCCCATACACGGTCAAGGATCCGACGATGTATCCGGCGTGGAATGCGGCCGGCTCGACTTTGCCCGCATCGATGCAGGGGCAGGCGCAAGCCTTCTTCGACGACGTGCTCAACAATCAGGGTGGCACCGTCACGTCGCTTCTGACGTCCTCCACGGTATTCGTTAACTCGGACCTGGCTTCCTATTATGGCGTCACCGGCGGAGGTACTTTTCAACCGGTGCAATTGGATCCCGGCAAGGCCTCCGGATTGCTGACCCTTCCTGCGCTCATGACGTTGATGGCCAAACCTGACGAGTCGTGGCCCATCTATCGCGGGGAGTTCGTTCGCGAGGCGCTCCTGTGTCAGCAGCTGCCATCGCCCCCCCCCAATATCCCGGCACCCCCGGCGGTCGAAGCGGGAGTCTCGACTCGAGAGCGGTTGAGCGAGCACGAGACGAATCCCTCGTGCGCGAGCTGCCACGCTCTCATGGACCCGATCGGTTTCGGCTTCGAAAACTACGATGCGGTGGGGCGCTACAGGACGACGGATGGAAACCAGCCAGTCAACGCAAACGGCTCCGTCGTGGCGACGGAGGACATCAACGGGACGTTCGACGGTGTCGCGCAGCTCGCCAGCATGCTCGTGCGGAGCGTCCAAGTGCAGGAGTGCTTTCCACAACAATGGTTCAGATTCATGATGAGTCGCTTCGAACAAGCGCCAGACAATTGCTCGATGCGCAGCATCATCGACGCATTTCAGGCGTCCGGCACGGACCTCAACGCGCTGCCGCAGGCGCTCGTTCAGAGCGACGCCTTTCTCTATCGCCGTCCGATATTGCCTAACTCTGACGCGGGGACCTCTGACGGTTCCGCTGGGGTGTCGCCATGATCAAAGAGCCCAACGACTTCCGAACGCGTCTCACTCGACGCCGCCTGCTCAGCGGGCTCGGGGCCTTTACAGTCGCGCTCACCAGCCCAATCTGGCGGGCGTCGACCGCGTTCGGACAGACTCCAAAAGTCCAAGCGGCTCGTCGTTTCATCGGGGTTTTCTCGGCGAACGGGACGATTGCGTCCGAGTTTTTCCCTAGCTTCAGTGGGCTGATCTCGAGCTCGCCGAACACGATTCCGTCCGTCACATCGATGACCGACACGCCGCTGACGACCGCGAGCCTGGGGCGAATCCTTCAACCCCTTGCGGCTCACATCTCTCAAATGCTGGTGCTTCAAGGCGTGGACATGATCTCCACCGTCTCGAACCAACTCGGTACCACGACGAGCAAACCGGGGGGCCCGCACATGAAGGGCCCCGGCGCCATGCTGACCGGGGGTTCTCTTCTTGCCGGCAGTTTTCAAGGTGCGGGCGGACCGGCGGGATACGCGGATCGCATTTCAGTGGATCAGTTCATCGCCAATCGGATCGGGACGACAACGGCTTTTCCGTCGCTCGAGTTCGGTGTACGGGTAATCGGCGGTGAGCCGCTCAACACGATTTCGTATAGCGGCGCAAACCAGCCCAATGTGCCGATTTACGATCCGGTGCAGATGTACGCGCGCATGTTCGCCAACAGCACATTGTCATCGACGCAACTGACGACCCTGCTCTCGGAGCGCAAGAGTGTGCTCGACTTTCTGCAGAGCGACATCAGTGCTCTCGAGAGTCGCTTGAGCGCCAGTGACCAGAGCCGCCTCGATGCGCACCTCACCGGCGTTCGAACGATGGAGCAGCAGCTCACGAGCTCTGTGGCGACGTGTTCCGCGCCCGCGATGCCCCCCGCGCTCGACCCGAACGACATGGCGAACTTTCCGGCCATCGGCAAACTGCAGATGGACATGATGCTCCTCGGCCTCAGTTGCGGGATGACGAACGTGTCGACGTTCATGTGGGCCAACGCGGACAGCTGGCAATACTACCCGTTCGCGGGCGCGAACGAAGAGCACCATGGCACTTCGCATTGCAGCGACACCGACAGCGTGAACGTCAACAACCTCGTTTTGATCAACATTTGGCAGGCGCAGCAAGTGGCCTATATGCTCGATCAGCTCTCCACGACGCTGGAGAGCGACGGGTCGACCATGCTCGACAACTCGGTGCTCTTATGGGGCAACGAGCTCGGCGTGGGCAATACGCATTCTTACAAGAACATCCCCTGGATGTTGGCCGGCGGGGCGGGCGGCTATTTCAAAACCGGGCGATTCCTCCAATACCCAGATTTGCCTCACAACAATCTGCTCGTTTCAATCTGCAACGCCATGGGATTTTCGGACGTGACCACCTTTGGTATTCCCGGCGTGTGCACGGGGCCTCTTCCCGGGCTTGCCGCGTGAGTACGGCGCCTCCGCCAAACTGCCGCTCCGCATGTCCGGCGATCGGCCGCCACTGATGTCACGGAGTGCAGTCGCCGTCCGGGTCTCCCAGAGCTCGAACTTCCCAGATCGAGTACCCGTACATTGCACTGCAGCGCGCTGTGCCGTTTATCCGTACGTATCGGCCGCGGCCTGAGAGGCCGGTGTAACGCAGAGCCGCGGGGGCCGCCCACCCGGTGGTCGATGGAATCGCCACGGCCGTGTTGTTGCCGACGACGGTCTTGATCGTGGTCCAATGGGTGGCGTCTGCCGAGACGTCGATGTCGTAGTTCGCGCCGCATGTCTGCCAGAGAATGTCGACTTCGTCCACGAAGACCGTCGCGCCAAAATCCACGTAGAGCCACGAGGGATCCGTTTGAAACGCGCTCCCCCATCGTGAGGAAAAATTGTTGTCGATCGCCAGGTCAGCGGGGAGCGCGACGTTCCCTGGACTGGCCGCTTGGAAGGACGACGCGACCGCTGCCTTGGGAGTGAGCACCGCGGAGCCGCACGTATGGCCATCGCCCGCCTCCACACTCGAACCGGCGGCGCCCGAACCGGTGCCGCTGCCGCTCGCCACCCCGCTCGCGGCACCGCTCGAGCTTCCGCTCGCGGCACCACTCGAGCTTCCGCTCGCAGAGCTCGCTTCACCGGAGCTCGCGACATCGGAAACGTCGCCGCCTTGGGTGGCGTCGCTCGTGTCATCGTCCGCAACGACGACGTCGTCGGCCGCCTCGGTCGGCGAATCGTCGGACGCCGCGCCCGCTTCGTCGCCGCTGACCGTCGTGCCGACGGGTGCGTCGGAGGCGCCACTCGCGCTGCCCTCAGGCACCGCGGGGTCAAGCGCGTCGAGATTGATGAGAGAACACCCATGGAGGCCGGCGATTCCTAGTGCCGCAAGCGCGACGGAAACGCAGGCCGACTTTCGTCCCATATTCCCTCTCCAAAAGTACGGCTCTCATATCGTACGAGTTGAGGAGCGGAATGCCGGCAAAAGGAGCCTTGAGCCCTCATTTTTATGGGCTGGGCCTCGGTTTGCTGGGCTGAGCTTCGGTCGCGCGCGCGTTCTCGAGTCCCACGGGAAAATTGTTGCCCAATGAAAGGGCTTTCATGACATTGGGGTCTCGAGCCGAGTGGGCGCAGGCGGCGCGTCTCGAGCTCTTAGGCGCTGCGGCGTGCCCGGCCCTTGTGAGCCTTCGAGTGAACGTGCCCGTGACTATGGGGTTCGTCGTGGTCGTGCGCGAGCGCCTTCGGGTCGTCCCCCGCCGTGTCCGCGACGATTTCGATCGCTCCGTGCAAGATCCCGCGCGTCGCGAACAGCGTTTCTGCCGCTTTCTGCAACCGATCGGCGCGACCACGCATGACGATCACTTCGAGGCAGCGCTCGGCGTCCAGGTGCACGTGCATCGTCGACCGCACTTGCTCTCCGAGCTCGTGCTGCATTTCGGTGATGCGCTCGGATAGCTCGCGCACGTGGTGATTGTAGACGATGGTCACGCTCGCGAAAGCGTCCACCCGCTGAGTCGCCAGGGATCGAATGATGTCGGCTCGAGCCAGATCGCGGAGCGCCTCCGAGCGGGTGCTTCCTCGCTCGCGCACGAGCTGGTCGAACTGCGCCAAGAGCGACGACTCCATCGCTACACCAAACCGTGTCAGGGCCATGCAGCCGACGAGCTTACGCCGGGTCCGCACGAGGTGCCCAGTCGAGGGTTCAGGCGACGGGGCCTTCCGGCGCCGTCCGGATGTGAACGTCGCGCTGGGGGAACGGAATACCAATCTTTTCTGCGCGGAATGTCGCTTCGATCGCGAAACGCAGCCGAGAGGCCGCGCGAAGGTCGTCACGAGGAGTTCCGATCCAGACGAGCAATGAGAAGTCCAGGCTCGATTCGCCAAAGGCGTCGAACCGGACTTCGGGTGCGGGGTCGCGCAAGAGGTCGGCGTCCTTGGCGGCGAGCGTCAGCAAGAGGCTTCTGACTCGCTCCGGGTCCGTCCCGTAGGCGACGCCCACTTTGACCGCAATCCGCAAGTTCGTAGTCGGCACAGAGTGGTTGATGACCCGGGCTGTCACAAGCTCGCTGTTCGGCACGATGATGGTCACTTCGTCGCGTGTGACGACGCGCGTCGCGCGCAGGCCGATGTCGGCCACCGAGCCAAGCGTGTCCCCGATCCGAACGAAGTCGCCCCGGGCGACGGGCCTCTCGATGAGCAGGATGAGCCCCGAGACGAAGTTTTGAGCAATGTTTTGCAGACCAAAGCCGAGTCCCACGAGCACCACGGTCGAGGCGGCTAGCAGGGCGTCGAGCCTGACTCCGATCGACGTGAGGGCGATGGTGATGCCTAGAAGAAGAATCGCGTAGCGCACCATTTTGGCGATGGCGAAGCGCGCGCCGTAGGCCACCTGTCGTCGGCCGAGCAAGCGGTGAATGCCCCGGCCCGCGAGCCCGGCCAGTACGTAAGCGCTCGCGACGATCAGAAAGCCGGTGACCATCGATGCGAGCGTGATCGGGCCCCCCGCGAGACGCGCGAGGGGTCGATGGGCAATCTCCGAAAGTTGGTCGATGGACGACATGGATCTCCTTGTCGGACGCGAGGTCTATCGAAAACGCGGCCGGGCAGGGTAGGGTACGCTGATGGTGAACCCGCTCGCAGGCAAGCCGGCCCCCACATCGTTTCTCGTCAATCTCGCGGCCCTCGAGCGTGCGTTCTACGAGCGGCATCCGGACGCGGCGGTGCCCGAGGAAAGGGTCGCTTTCGGCACCTCGGGGCACCGAGGCTCGGCCTTGCGTGGCACATTCAACGAAGATCACATCGTCGCGATAACCGCCGCTATCTGCGACTACCGGGCGGCCCACGACGTCACCGGGCCCATCTTCGTTGGCGCCGACACGCACGCGCTGTCCGCACCCGCGCAACGTACGGCCATCGAGGTCTTGGTGGCCCGTGGGGCATCCGTCGTGGTGGCTCGCGACGACGCGTATACGCCGACCCCCGTCATTTCGCATGCGATTCTGCGATTCAATCGAACCAAGCCGGCGCGGGTGGCCGACGGAATCGTGATCACGCCGTCGCACAATCCACCCGAGGACGGAGGCTTCAAGTACAACGCTCCGCACGGCGGCCCGGCGGACACCGACGCCACCAACTGGATTGAAGATCGCGCCAACGCGCTCCTCGATGCGGGCGTGTCGAGCGTGCGGCGGACGCCGTACGAGAGGGCCATCCACGCCGACGTCGTCAGTGCGCAAGACTTCGTCCAGCCGTACGTCGCAGACCTCGCCACGGCGGTGGATCTCCGGACGATTGCTGCGGCGAGAGTCAAGATAGGTGCAGACCCACTCGGTGGAGCGAGCGTCGGCTACTGGGCGCCCATTGCCGAGCGTTACGGCCTCGACTTGACCGTCGTCAACCCCAAGGTCGACAAGACGTTCTCGTTCATGCCCCTCGATCATGACGGCAAGATCCGGATGGACTGCTCATCGCCCTTCGCGATGGCCAATCTCGTCGCGCTCAAAGACAATTTCGATATCGCTTTCGGCAACGACACCGACGCCGACCGGCACGGCATCGTGACGCGTAGCGCCGGGCTCATGAATCCCAACCACTTCCTCGCGGTGGCCATCTCGTATCTTTTCACCCAGCGCACCGGCTGGCGCCCTGACGCTGCCGTAGGCAAGACGCTCGTCAGCAGTAGCATGATCGATCGCGTAGCCCGCGCCCTTGGCCGAAAGCTTGCCGAGGTTCCAGTCGGCTTCAAGTGGTTCGTCCCCGGATTGCTCGACGCTTCGTTGGGCTTCGGAGGCGAAGAGAGCGCGGGGGCCTCATTTCTTCGGCTCGACGGCACGGTATGGACGACGGACAAAGATGGTATTTTGCTCGACTTGCTCGCGGCCGAGATCCTCGCAAATACGGGCAAGGACCCGGCGGAGCACTACCGCGAGCTCGAAAGGGCGCACGGCACGCCCGTCTATACACGCATCGATGCGCCGGCAACGCCCGCCCAGAAAAAGGCCCTCAAAGGCCTGTCGCCCGATGCGGTCGCGGCGCAAACGCTCGCAGGTGACGCGATCACCGGACGCCTCACGAAGGCCCCTTCAAACGGCGCGGACATCGGCGGTTTGAAGGTCACGACGGCCGAGGGTTGGTTTGCCGCACGCCCCTCGGGTACCGAGGACGTCTACAAGATCTACGCGGAGAGCTTCCGCGGTCCTGAGCATCTTGCGAGGATCGTGGACGAAGCCAAGACAATCGTGACGCGGGCCATCGGGCCCAAAGCCGGGTAACGACTCGGAAGGATCTAGGTTCCCGATCGCCGCACTCCGAGGTGGGTCATGCGCGAGCGCAGGGTGCTCGGGGCCAACCCCAAGATAGCGGCAGCGCCCTCCTTGCCCTCGACGACCCACCCCGCGCGCTCGAGAACGCGGACGATGTGCCAACGTTCGACAGTCTCGAGCGGAGTGTCACGCGCCGGCGCGATCCATGGAGCGGCTCCGTCGCCTTCGCCAGTGGCGAGGTGGGCAAGCGGTGGCAGATCGGCCTCGGTCGCCAGCGATCCGGTGGCGACAATGGCCGCTCGTTCGATCACGTTGGCTAGCTCACGCACATTGCCCGGCCAGTCGTGCGCCAGGAGCGCGTCGAGGGCACGGGGGGTGAAGCCCGTGAGCGTCTTCCCGAGCCGACGCGCCTGTGAGCGCAAGAACGCGTCCGCCAGCACCACGCAATCGCTCATGCGGTTGCGGAGCGGCGGGACTTCAACCGGAAAGACCGCGAGGCGATAGAAGAGATCGGCCCGAAAACGGCCGACCTCGACGGCCTTCGACAGGTTTCGATTCGTCGCCGCGACAATTCGCACGTCGATGGGTACCGGATGCGTCCCGCCGACACGCTCGAGCTCTTGTTCCTGCAGAACTCGCAGTAGCTTGGGCTGCAATTCGAGTGGCAGCTCGCCGACCTCATCGAGCAAGAGGGTTCCGCCGTCAGCCAGCTCGAATCGTCCAACGCGACGCTTCTGGGCGCCGGTGAACGCACCCTTTTCGTGGCCGAACAGCTCGCTCTCGACCAGCGTTGGCGACAGCGCCGCGCAATTGACCTTCACGAGCGGGCCCGAGCGCCTTGGGCTTAGCTCGTGCACGGCGCGAGCGATGAGCTCCTTGCCCGTCCCCGTTTCCCCTTGAACCAGAACGGTCGTCGAGGTCGGGGCTACCTTGCCGACCAAGGCGAGCACGGCTTCGAGCCCCGCGCAGCGAGAAAGCATTGCGAGCGCCTCGCCGTCCCCGCCCTGCACCTCACGCCGCAAGTAAGCGTTCTCGGCCCGAAGTCGCTCTTCGAGCTGCGTGACGGCGGTAAAGAGGCGCGCGTTCTCGATCGCGATTGCAGCCTGGTGCGCAAAGAGCGCCATGCGGGGGCGCTCCTCTTGCGTCATGGGGGCCCGCGAGAAGGTGGCGAGCACTCCCTGGAGCGTGTCGCGGAATATGAGCGGCCAGCCGGCAAACGAGACGAGCCCATTGGCTTGTGCCCACGCCGGATCGCCGACGCGCTGGTCGCGGAGCAGGTCGTTGGTCCAGAGAGCCTGCCGCGTCTGGGCGATCTGTCCGATTTTGTGCGCACCGATGAGGACCTGGGCGTAAGTTCCGTCGAGCCGGGTCGAAAGGCCAGAGCTCGCCCGCAGGTGCAAGGTCGAGTCACCTGGCTCGGCCAACCAGACTCGCGCCAAGGCCACGCCGAAGTCTTCGACCAGGCCGCCGGTGATGCTCGCGAGAACCGCGCCGAGGTCGAGCGTGCTCGTCATCTCGAGCGCCACCCGATCGAGCGAGCTGACCATGGGCCGAGATGTGTCTACCACGCCACGACCGACCGTGGCGGCCCGCGGCGGGCCGCGGGGGACGCGGTCCGCCGCACCCCTTGGCGCAGTAAAGCCGGTCGTTTTGCGGCCGCATGTTGTCGGCACCCTCCTTGCGAGAGCGTCGGCAAGGGTGGCGCAAAGGTGGCCGTCAGGTCGTTATCGCCGCGCCCAGGGAGACCCGATGCTCGCTGAGAACCGAAACCCGATAGGGCTACCGATGTGCAAATGCGGAACCGACCGCACCCGACGTGAGGCCACGCCGGAGCGCGAATATACGTTTCTCGGCACCCTCTACGCCCTTTGGGGTGGAACCCCAATCCCCAGTCGCGTCAGCTTCCGCTGCGTGCACTGCGGCGTCGCGTTCGACGCATGCTCGGATGCCGCCACGCGCCGGGCGTTTATCATGTGATAGGGGCGAACACGCTCAGACCGAAGGGCGGGAGCGAATCTGCTTTCGAACCTTCTTCATGAAGGTCTGCGTTACAAGGCCGTGGCTGCTCTCGTGGTCGATAATCTCGCGGACGAGCTTGCCCTTTGCCTCGGTGGTGCAGGCCGTGCTGCTTTGCACCTCGCCCGCGAGCTTGGCCCCCTCGAGCGTCACGGGCCACGTGGTTTTCTCGACGATTTCGGCCTTGTTCGTTCCCCGGTGATGCGAGGGCTTGGTCTTCGTCACGTCGTGGAAGCCGGTGCTCTCCATACGTCGGCCCGTTCCGTGACATGCCGGGCACGTCGTGGTGAGCCCGAACGAATTTCCGATGCGGCGATCCCCGCCGCAGACGCCGCAGGACTCCTCGGGCGCGCGAGAGCTCGATTCCGGTGCCCGGGGCCGCAGGTCGCTCATCCCATGACTCTACTGCCATTCCGCGTCAGGCGCATGCCATCGGCGCGAGAACGTGTCTTGTCGAAACCGAATCCGGTGATCGCAGCTCAATACGTCACCGTGACGTGACCCGTGCTGGGGCTTGCATCCCAACGAAGGTCGCGCATGGCTCGCTCTACGCACGACTCGATGACCGGATTGGGCGGGCGCGTCTTGACGCTCACGTCAGACGCGCGGCCCATCTTCACGGCAAGCGTGACGACGACCTTCATGTCCTCGGTCGCTCCGCAAGCGCTGATGAACGGCCCATGGACAAGCGGCGCGCCAAGCTGCGCGCTCGAGAGAGGAGCTGTCTGCCGACGCACGGTCGCCCCGGCATCCGCGTTCAAGGTGCCCGCATCGACCCCCTCTGACGGCGACGCGGCGAAAGACGACGCCAAGGACGTCACCGAAGAGTTGAGCATCTCCCACGCGTGGGCGAGAGATGGAACCCCCTCGGCTGCCGCCACCGCAACCCCGGCGACCCCTGCAAGGCCCACGATGAGGGCGGCGAGGGTCAACGGGCCGGAGCGTTTGCTCATCTGCGACTTGGCGCCACAGCCTACTCGCTCGCAGCGCCTACGGCACTCTCGTGAGCCTTCAGAGCGCGGTATAGTTTACGAAATTACCGGTCAACATGATGAGCGCCAGCAGCGTCCACGATTCTTCGTAGTAAGCGCCGCCCGCCAGGAGCTTGCCGGTGGCGACCTCCGCGTAGGCGGTGTTCAGAAAATCCTGGTACAGAGGGGCGCTCATCGCCCCCACCGCGGCGGGGCCGACGAACGCCGCCGAGAGCTGGCCGGGGTGCGCGGGCATGGGCATGCCATTGAGGGCATATCCGTCCGCGATGTTGCCTGCGCCGACTCCCGCAAAAAATCCGCTCGTCTTCTGGACGTAAGCCAAGGCCCTGGGCTCGGCGAACCAGCACCAGTCGAGACCGATTCGGAAGGGTGTACGGCACGAATCGTATTGGTACGTCCCGGGAGACCCGGGTCGGCAGGTGGTCTGGCTGCTGTCGTCGCACCAAGCCGGGACAAGACCATTGGCCCCGTTGCCGTTGCCGCTGAGAGCGTCGCCGATTGTGGCGTAGGTCTGCTCTACGACGGCGCTCCAATCGTCGGACGTGTTCGGGTCGATGCTCTGAAAGACTCTGTAGTAGGCGGGCGCCGAATACGAGATGTTGAGGTTCGTGTTCGTCGCCCAGTCGCCATCGCCCGCCCGGAGCCATTTGGACTGAAAGACCTCGGTATTCCAGATGCGGCCAATGATGCCGATTGCGGTTTGTTTGTAGGTTTGCGAAAGAGCGCCCTGGCCCCCCCATTGCCTGTCGGCCATGACGAGCGCGAAGGCCATGTCTTCGTCGGCGTCGGTGGCGGCTCCGCCGCAATCGGCTCCGGTTCCCTCGGGTGCCCAGTTCATGAGGCCGTTCGGGTCGAGATTCTCTTGCTCGAACGCCCACAAGCCGTCGAAAAGTGGCTGGTCGTTCATGTACACGGCGGCGAGCATCCCGTAGCCGATGCCTTCGGATACGGTAGAGCCGAGAGGACGACACGCATCGACGCCATCATTCGCGGTCCGCTTGACGCGGAAGTGTCCGTTCGCTCCGTCCGAGGTTACAAGGTCGGTTTTCCATTGCGAATACGCCGCTTGCACGTCTGAATTCTTGTAGCCGCCCGGGTATGTGCACCCCGCGCTCTGGCGATTCTGCGGAAAGGGATAGTTGCTTCCTGATGTCGGCGGGGTCGGGCCTCGCATCGCCGAAACGCTCGATTCGGTCAGGGAACCATCGTCGGCGGTCGTGGCTTGGTCGCCGTCGCCTGGCGTTTCCGAGGCGTCGGTTTGCGCCGGAGACCCGTGGCTGGCGTCCGGTGGGAGGATGGAGTTGGCAGGTATCCCCGCATCACCCCCCGTCGAAAGGTCCGGCGCCAAGTCGACACGCTCGCCGGCGCAGCCCACGGTTGCGCACTCCAAGAGGCTGAAAAAGCCGACGGCGATGGTGGAGGCGTGTCGTCTCATACGCGGGTCGGAGCGCCTTCGGGTTGCTCTTTTGTGTCGGTACCCCTCGACCACGGCTCACTTTCCTCTGCCTGGGGGTGTCGGCCCCGGGACCCGCTCGCGTTCGGGCAGGAATCGATGGGTGAGCCGCCGCGCCGACGGCGATCGTCCATGCCTAAGCAGATGAATCGCCGCCCAAACGCCGCGCACACTGTCGCAGGCCTAGGACTCGTATTGAGTCTTTCTGCCTGTGCAGCATCGGAGAAATCAACGCCGTTCAACGATTCGACCGGTCAAGCCACCGGAAGCGATCCCACCGGAGCCGGTTCAAGCGGAGGGTCCTTCGATGTTCCCGATTCCAATAGCATCGGCTACATCGCCCCGCAGCCGACGCCCGCGGGCGATGGAGGCACGGCGCGCCCGCCGAAGTGTGACTCGGACGGGCACTGCACCTGCCTCAACATCGCCTCGATCGGTCGGCCGGGAATCACCGGCTTTCAGGCCGGAATGGGAGGCGCCGACAGCACCTCCGCGTTCACCGACTGGCTCAATACGCAGAGCAGCGCAGCCGTCGACCTCATCACGACCAAGCCGGTCTTGACGGCAGATTTTCTGGCGAAGTACGACGTCTTGATCCTCCAATGGCTGGTGGACGGGGTCAGCACGTCCAACATGTACGACGGGGCCGGATACTGGACGTTCGGAGCGGACGAGCTCGCGGCGCTCAAGACATGGGTCATGCAGGGCGGGGGCCTCATCACGCTCTCGGGATACGACGCAAGCAGCCAGGAGGTTGTCCCGGTCAATCAGATCCTTCAAGCCGTGAGCGACATGTCGTACGGGACCGATGACGTGCTCGGTGCCACGGGCGTGTACTGCCTCGGCGAATCGGATCCGCTTGGAGGGTGGGTCCAAACGACGCCCATCGGCAAGCACATCACCGAGGTCGGCGCCTTTCACGGTCGCCCCGTCCATCCGGCCACGGCTACGGTGGATTGCTTCGACGCGACTTACACCTATGCGGCGCACGAAGACGTCGGTATGGGGCACGTTTTTGCCTATACCGATGAATGGGTTACCTATACGAGTCAGTGGAACGGCATTGGCGCATTGGGCGGTTGCGGCGATGCCTCGCCCGAGAACGATTACCAAGTCCCTCAGTTTTGGTACAACGCGATCAGTTACGCGGGCTCGGCGGTCCAGTGCCAGTTCACGATCAATAGCCCGTCGATCATTCGCTAGCCCGCTCTGCTGGCGCCCTGGTCCTGCAGCGTCTCCGCGCTCCGCGGGGGAGCCAACGTGCCCCGGTCGCGTGCTTGCGTGACACGGCCGCGCAGGGGCATGGGGCGTTTCAGACATGCTGGATGCGTGGTGCGGTCGAAATAGCGGGCTTGCGGCGGGCTGCGGGTTTCCTTCCCGCGAGCGGCTCGGCCCTTGCATTCGTGGCCTCGACGAAAGGGCGGAAGGCCTGGATGAAGATTTTTCACTGCTCGGCCTGCGATCAGGTCGTCTTTTTCGAGAACGTGCGGTGCACGCGGTGCCAGGCAGAGCTCGCGTTCCTACCCAACCACGGCATCGTGAGCGCCGTGGTGCCTGACGGTGAAGCACTCGTCGCGACGGCGCTGCCCGCCAAAGACGAGCGGTACCGGCTCTGTCAGAATTCGATCGACCATGGCGTGTGCAACTGGGCCGTTCCCCTGGCGGACGACAACCACTATTGCCGCGGGTGCCGGTTGAACGATGTCATCCCGAACCTCTCGAACCCTGGCGCGCTCACCGCGTGGGGGCGTATCGAGCAGGCCAAAAAGCGTCTTCTGTATACGCTCTTCGATCTGGGGCTCCCCGTCGATTCACAACAAGACAAAAAGGGCGGGCTGCTCTTCTCGTTCAAGGCGAACGACGCCGAGTCCGCTTCCCCCGTGCTCACGGGACATGACGAAGGGCATATCACGCTCAACATCGCCGAGGCCGACAACCCGGGTCGAGAGAAGCTGCGCGAGCAGCTCGGCGAGGCATACCGCACGCTGGTCGGGCATTTCCGTCACGAAATCGGCCACTACTATTGGGACGTTCTCATTCGCGACTCCGACCAGCTGCCGCGCTTCGAGCGCCTCTTTGGAGATTCGACGAAGGACTATGACGCCGAGCTAAAGCGCCACTACGAGCACGGGCCGCCCCCGGATTGGCAGACGGCTTTCGTCAGCACCTACGCGACCATGCACCCCTGGGAGGACTGGGCCGAGACGTGGGCCCACTACCTTCACATCGTCGATACGCTAGGCACCGCGCGGAGCTACGGGATGGTGCTGCGACCTGTAGTCGATGACCTCTCGCGTCCGCCGGCCGACTTGAGCGTGAACGCTCGACGAGTCGACTTCGACGACTTCGACGATCTCGTCAATGCCTGGTTTCCCCTGACCTTCGCGCTCAATAGCCTCAATCGGGGGATGGGCCTCCCGGACATTTACCCCTTCGTGCTCTCCGAGGTCGCCATCCGAAAGCTGCGCTTCGTCCACGACGTCATCGAGCGTGCCCGCGCCGCGAATGGCCGGCCCGCCTGGGCTTGACGGGCTAATTCACCGTCGCGGTCCGATTCCCCTGATTGACGGCGTTCCCCGTCGTGTTGAGCACGTGATGGATCGAGCTACTCGAGCTCCCGTCTAGCCATACGGTCACCAGGTGGTGCAGACTCACTCCCGTCGCCGCTGGCCCCTCGAACGCATCGTCGGCCTGCACCGCGTTGCGGAACGCGCTGTACACGCCGAGCCCGAGCCCGGTGTGCGTCGTCACGGTGTCGGCCACCTTGTAGGAAGCATACCCGTTCGTGGTCCCGTGCATCCACGACGTCTGGTCGGGCGGGTCGTACGGCATCTCGGATTGATAGAAGTAGACTTGCCCGTCATTGCCGTTCCACATCGTTTGGTATTGCTGAAAGTGCTCGACCGCAAGGCCATACAGGATGACACGGTCGCTGTTGACGATGAGACCCGTGGGGCTCACGTTCGACGTCCAACCGACGCCGGTCCCGTGGTCAGCGCGCCAGAGCCAGAAGTTGTCCCCGACGACGTCGTTGCTGTTGATCGTCACGCAGCTCGATGCCATTCCCGCGGTCGCTCCGCCGATGCGGCAAAAGATGTCAGAAAGAACGGTTGGGTCTTGCGCATGATTGACCGAACTCACGGCTCCGCCCGCCTCGAGCAGCGTGGTCGAGTTGGTCGCTCCGGCGTCGAAGATGAGGCCACCGACGCGCACACCATCGACGTCCGCGATCGTCATGGCGGCCGTGCCGTTGGTTGGCACCAACGTGGCGAGACCCAACCCGAGAAAGACGGTGTCCGCACGCGAGATCTCGACGGGCGCCTCGAGCATGTAAATGCCAGGTGTGAGGATCACGTCGAGGCCCTTGCTCAACGCATCGTTCAACGTGGCCGCCGTGTCCGTGCTGGCTTGCCCGAGATAAAACTGGTCGAGGGAGATTGTCTTGCCGGCGGTGGTGCCAGATGACCAGCTCGTGCCGGAGCTATTGGTGAGCGGGCCGGGCACGAGTACGTTGTAGTTTCCGCCGGAGTCGACGAAAAGAAATGGCTTTTCCTGCACGAGAGGAGTGTTCGCAAGCACCGAGTAGGGAGAGCCGGGCCACGAGCCCCCCGGGGCTTGCGGTACGCCCACGAACACCATGTTCCACACGCCACCGTTCCAACTGCTCCAGGTCGAGTTGCGGGAGAACCACTGCTGCTCGGAGCCTGACGAGACTTGTCCGTCGATCTTGCAATCGGCCAGAAACCCGCCGCTCGACGTCCCATTGTCGAAGAGGTTCAAGTCTCCCTGGACATGCATGCGCCGGAAGGTGCCCCCCTGTGCCACGGCCCACATGTTCGGGCCCCCCGTAGGGACGACGGCCATGTTTTCTGCGCCGCGCCAGAAGCTCAAGGTGGCGTTCCCCGAGCCCCCATTGCCGATGTTCAGCCCTGTGGACTTGACCGAGCCGGTAATGACGACGTCGTCGGGCGACTGCCCCAAGCCGAGGACCTGCATGTAATAGGCGACGGCGACGTCGAGCGTGTAGTGTCCGGGAAGAAAAAGAAAACTATATCGGCTAATGCCAAATTGGTTATTGAGCTGTTGATTGTAGATGGTGTCGAGCTGGCCTTGGATCGTGGTCATCGACATCGACGGGGAAAAGATCATCACGTTCGACCCGAAGGCCGGCGCTGTCGCCGATGCACCTTCGACCGCGGCATCGGAGATCACCTCGGCTCCGCTCGGGCCGATGGCACCGCTGCCCGTCGACGATTGCCCCGAGGACGTGGGAGCCCCGCTGCTCGGGCCGGCGCCGCTGGCGCTGCTCACGGAACCGCTCGATGGGCCCGATACCCCGCTCGCCGCAGCGGCGCTACCGGTCGATAGGCCCGACGACACTTGCGATCCGCTGCTGGGCAGCGCGCCAGAGCCCCCGCCGCTTTGAGAGAGTCCGGCACTGCCGACGGCGCCCCCGCTCGACGCGGACGGTGCGCAGCGCAGGCTGCCAAGCGCAAGTGCGCCCGTTACGGCGAGCACCCAGGGCAGGGAAGTCAACGAAGCACGGCCCAGGGTTCGTCTCTTCATGTGGACCCTGACGGAAACAAGTACCGCGAGCATAGAATATGGCTCACCGCGACCCGCTGGCGCCTCCCGCGCTCGGCGCCGAACGGCTATCGTGCTCGCCGTGGAGCAGGCGGTGACCGCGGGTTGGGAGAACTTTTTCGTCGCCGAGGCCGGGGCTTCAGCGGCGCTCGCCGGCCTTCTGTTCGTTGCCGTGTCGATCAATCTCACGCGTATTCTGGCCTTTCCCAATCTGCCGGGTCGGGCGGCGGAGGCCCTGCTCGTGATCCTCTCGGTGCTGGCGGTGGCAACCTGCGGTCTGGTCCCGGGCGAGCCGCAGCCTCTGCTCGGTGCGGAGATTCTCGCCTGCGGTCTGGCCGTCTGCGGCGTGACCTCGCGCATTCAACTTATCGCTCGGCGGCACCCGCACAAGGAGGATCGCCCGCTTTGGCGCATCGCTTCGAGTCAAGTGCCGGCCTTGTCATTCGTCGTTTGCGGAGGACTGCTGCTCGCCGGATCGGCGACCGGCATTTATTGGTTGGTCCCGGGCACCATCCTCTCGTTTGCCGGGGGTGTCTTCAACGCCTGGGTGCTGTTGATCGAGATTCAAAGGTGATCTCTTCGCCGCCTCGGAGCGGCCGCGAGGTGCACCGAGCGCCTACAGCGACGCAGAGAGCGCACCCGACCTTCTTGGCTCCAGCGCGGCCTTGGCTGGCTCGAACGGCCGCAACCACCTAGCATGCCGATGCCGACGGAGGCGCGACGTCACAGTCTTTCGCAAGGAGTCCTATGTTCAATCGAAGTGGTGTTCGTACGATCGTCGGCCTCGGGGCTGCGACGCTTTCTGTCGGCCTTTCGGCGGGTTGCTCGTCGTCGGGAAAAGCGGGTGGCGCCTCAGGTAGCGGGCAGGTCGGCGGCTCCGCCGGCAGCAGCTCGGTGAGCGGCAGCTCTGGATCCACCAATTCGGCGAGCGGAACGAGCGGCACCTCATCGGGCTCGGCGCAAGCCGGCACGTCCGGCAGCACGCCGCCCGGCAGTGGCGTCTCCAGCGGGCAAGCCTCGGGCAGTGTCGTGAGCTCGGGCGGCTCCGGGTCCAGCGCTGGCAGCATGAACGCGAGCACTGGATCCGAGGACGCCGGGTCGCAAAACGAGCCCGACGGCGAGGGCACCTCCATGATCGACGCCGCGGGGCTGACGCCGGCCACGTGCGCGAAGCCCACGCCGCCTCCCAACGACACGGGAGGGGCCCAGGGGAGCAGGCCGGGCGAGTGCGACTATCTCCTTCAAAGCCTCGATTTCGAGGATATGTATTCGTATTCGACGACGACGGCGAACATCAAGACGACGGGGGTCTTCGGGCTCTACGAAATCAACGATTGCAGCCCCTATTGCTATGCGAAAAACCTGACGGTCGGCATCGACATCGTGGGAGGCGGCAGCCAGGCCCAGCTTCAGGGTGACGTCATCGTCGAGTTTCCCGCGACAGGTCCGGGCCTTCCGATCACGACGATCGACGGCACGAACGCCAACATGCGCGACGCGCTCGCGTGGATCACGTTCGACGGCGCCGCCGCGCCTGCCTTCGAGATCGACACGCAGCTCGTGGTCGAAACCTCGGCGGGGGTCGTCCCGGCCGTCGAGGTAAAGCCGTTCTTCGAGAACAAGAACCTCGCGCCCTTTGGCCCCTTCAGCGTCGCCAACAACTACAGCTATGGCAATGGCTCGGAGTTCAAGTACTTCCCGTTTACGTCCACCAATGGATTTCCGAACGGCGCGATGAACGTGACCGGGATGGGCTTTCGCATCGTCGCCAAAGCGACGGCGGGCCAGTCGTGGCACGGCGTCGCGTACATCGATCACATGCACATCCGCCTGCCAGCCGCCGCCGACATGCCCGCCGGAACCTATCCGTTTGGTCTGCAATGACGCGGAGGCGCTAAGGGGCCGTCGAGGGCGCCAAGCGTCCACGGGTGAAGCGTCCACGGGTGACGGGCGCGTCTACGTCAGGCTGTCCAGAAGAGTCGGCAGCGTCGATATATAGGCTTCGGAGGCCGGCGAGCGTCCGAGGCGATATTCCCACTGACAGAAGGGCTCGCCTCGCGCGGTGCTGTGCGTCACCTGGCTCTCGATCGGAAGCCCGATCAGACGCCCGAATTCCTCGAGGTAGTACCCTTGCAGATCGACGAAGCCATCGACGGGGATATTGAACCGCACGAGCCGCACGACCACGCTGTTCGTCTTCGCGCGTCCGCCGAGAATCTGCATGGCGCCCGTATCGTGATACTGGCCCCAGAGTCGCACCGAGCGCCGAAAGAACAACTCCGGTTCATCGGCCGTGACCGCCGCGAAGTTTCGGTAGACGCCCTTCGAGACGGTCTTGGTCCCCCCCGAAACATCGGCACCGCCAAGATCCCCCTGCACGCTGTACCTGGCAAAGAAGCGCCAGACGTCGCCTCCCACGCTCTTCGGATCGATCGTTTTCACCAACGCCTCGATGAGCACGAAGTAATCGCGTTCCGGGTACCAGCCCGACACGACGAGGTGGTCGTCGAAGTACCTGCACAATCGCTCCGGCACGAGCTTGTGTCGATCGGGGCGCGCCTTCAACGCCAGGACGACGGGAAGAAACGACGTCCCTTTTTGACAGGGTTCACGAGGCACGCGATGGTCAGCCTGGATCTAGCAATTCTCGCAAGCGCGGTCGCCCACTTCCAAGCGACATTTGGCGCTGGCGCTCTGGAGGATTGGGCGCGCGCATCGTAGGATACGTGTGATGCAGCCGGCCGGCCGAAGCGCGCACCCGGTGCGCCGCGCGTTCCAAGCGTCGGTTCTCGCCGCCATGCTGTGTCTCGCCCGCCAGGCCGGCGCGTTCTGCCGGACGATATCGGTCCCCACCGCGATCGGTTACGACCCCGCGGAAACTGGCGTTTGCTGGACTGGCGGCGATGCCGGCCCGGGAATCGACCTGGCGTGGCCGGCGCGCTCACGAGTCGCCTATTCGCTCGTGGCGAGCCCGATCGACGGGGGATCCATGCCGCTCGCTTCGGCGCAGGTCAGCTTGGCCGACGCCACGAGAATTGCCCACCTCGCATTCGACGCTTGGGCCGGCACGAGCGAGGCGGGGGCCGGGCCTCTGTGTCCGGGCGGGGATCCGAACGTGCAGGCTTACGACAATGGTCCGGTCGACCCGAGCGTCGCCGCGACCGACTGCGGCCTCACCATGGCGTGCGCAGACACCGTGCACGACATGACCCATCTCATCGTGTTTCGAGACACCGAGTGGCCGTACGACGATCCGGTCAACACGCTCGCGCTCACGACGGTGACGTACGGAGTGGTGACCGGGACGATCTATGATGCGGATACCGAGATCAACACCGCCAAACATATGGTGACGACCGAGGAGCCTCCTCCTCCGTCCGGCTATCCGGCCAATACGTACGATCTTCAGGCGATTTTGACGCACGAGGCCGGCCATTTTCTGGGCCTCGCCCACTCGGTCGACACGAGCGCCATCATGTATGCCTTTTACAGTCCGGGGTCGATCCATTTGACGCCCGACGACGTGGCGGGGATCTGCGCGATCTATCCCCCCCTTGCTCCTGCAGGGGGCTCGTGCGCGTTCGCTCCCGCTCGCCCTGCCGGCGCGGCGCTCACGGTCGCGATGCTCGGGCTCGCCCTGCTCCGGCGGCGCAGCAGACGCTGGCCCAAAACGAGAGCGTGAGCGTCGCGTTTCGGTCTCGACGCGAAGACTACCTAGGCACCGGAGGCTTTGCTGTCTGTCCGACGGGGATGAGGCAGGACGAGAGATCGAAGATCATGAACTCGAGCGCCTTCTCCTGCGGCGTCAGCGGGTGCATGGCACAGCCGCTCGGAACAACGCCGTAGTCCACTTGAGTGGGCGCGCCCGCGTAGTCCGCCATGTAGGTCGCGCCTGGCGCCGTAACGCCCGCTCCCCCGCTCACGTGAAGGTCGCTGTACACGACGCGCCCGCACGGCTGGGCCGCGCCGATCGGTGTATCGACCGAGAAGTATTCAGCTCCGTTCGCGACGGGGATGCCGACGGGAACCATGAGCGTGACGCTCTTGTCGAGCACGATCCAGGGCTGTGACGGTGTGCCGGTAGGACCGGCGGGAGGAAGCACGTCGGCGTTGTGCCGCGCGGAGAAGATGTCGAGCATCCCGTTCATGTCGAGCGCCTTGACCACGCCCAACCACTCACCCAGAGCGACGCCCTCGGGGAACGGCTGACCGGTCAAGAGGGTCGTCGTGTACACGTCCCCCGGAAAGAGCATCGTGTCGTCGAGCGTCTGCGTGCCCGGGTACCACGTGGCCAGGTTGTCCGCGCCGAACGGGCCCTGGTTGAACCAGGAGTAATGCCAGTGCGACGCGAAGACGCGGCCGCCCGCATTCGAGTAATCGAGAAGCGACTGCCGGTTGGCGTCGGTCACGTTCGCGGTTTCGGCGCCCTCGCAAGACAGCAGCGTCACGTCGTATTTCTGGAGGTCGGCCGTCGAGTCCCAAAGAGACATGTAGGACGCCGGTGCGGCGGGCATCGTGGTCGCACCGTTTCCTTGGAAGATATGGACGTGTCCCGCCGTGCTGGGCCCTGCGACCCACTCGTCGGCATCGACGCCGATTCGAAGAAGCAAGCATTCGAGCGAATCGGAGGCGCCGGTCGAAATCGCGAAGTCCGGCATGTTGCCGTCGCCCATGATTTCATTTTTGGGCATGCGCAGCGTCTTGTCCGGCTGAGGATTGTCGATGCACTTGGTCACCGTCGGAATCATGAACTCCTTGCGCCACTTCCCCGTCTGCACCACGAGGGGCACATTCGTGCCGGGCGGTACGTTGTCCACGCTGAAGTGTCCCGTCGGATCGGTGACGGCGCTCCCGAAAAAAGGCGGGTAAAGCGCGTCGCACGAAAGGCAAGACGCTCCGCTCGGTAGGGTGGGGAGCGTCGCCGACTTGGGTGCGAAAACGGTGATGTTGTAGAGCGGATCTTGAAACGATGGATCGTAGACGACGCCGCTGACTGACGTGTGAACGCCTGCGGGACAGTTCGGGTCCGGCAGCTCGCCTCCGTCAGCGCCCGCATCCACCGTGGGGGTTGGGGTCGTAGGAGCGACGTAGCCAAGTCCGCCGTTATTGTTGGTGGGTGCGGGAGCGGGGCCCCCAGTCCCGCTGCTCGAGCTGCCGGTGCCTGAGCCGCTTCCGGAGCCCGTCACGCCGCTACCGGGCGGAAAGCCGGAGCTTGGGCTCGCCCCGCACGCAGCGGCCGCGAGGAGGCATGCTCCGCAAGCCGTGGAAGTTTTGCGCGCCATTGGAATTCTCCTGAATCAGCGTGGGCACATAACGATGTACCTAATCACGCCGCGTCTACGACACCCTTATCTTTAGTCCCTTTCCTGAAAAAGCGTAGGGAGCTTCTTGGTCATTTGCCCAGCGGGTGGCGCCTGGTGGGCGACCAAGCACGCTCAGCCGGACGTCGTCACGGCAGCGTGCCGTACACGTCGAGCTCTTTCTGAGTGGCCACGTATACATGCCCGTTGAAGACCGTGGGCACGGCGAACTTCACCGCGAGCCCAGCCGTGTCCCGCCCTCCAGCCGCGTCCGAGCTCGTATAGAGCTGTTTGGTGAGGTCGGTCGCGTCGTACGCGTAAAGAATGGCGGGCGCCGTCGGCGAGTAGCCGGCCCCTTCGAGCAACCACACGATTCCGGCGCTCGTCCCCTGCGACGACACGGTCAGCGTCCCTCCCGGGAACACGAAGGCCTGGGTCGACTGGGACACCGGGGCCGGAGAGAGCATGCTGGCGGCCAGCGTGAACGCCTTGAGGTTGTCGTCGACGGCGGCCACATAGACGCGGCCGTTCCAGTACGCCGGCGTCGCAAAGATGCCCGCCAGGGTGCCGGCCGTGTTGGGTTTGACGCTCACGGTTTGCACGATCTGAGTGTCGCCGGCTCCGTTGAAGTGCCCCATCTGATCGCGGTCCACCAGATACAGAACGCCGGGCTTTCCGCTGCCCACCACGAGGTGCGGGTGGGGACCGACCTGATCGGGCAAGACGAGCGGGCCCGCGGAACCGAGATCGATGTCCGCCCCGGAGAGGCCCTCCTGGTTGTGCGGGGTGAACCAATCGAGCACCGCGGCAGCCGGGCTGAGCTTGAGCAACGTCATCCCGAAGTCGCGCCCGCCGTTCTGGGCGTCGAAGGAGCCGTTGCCGGTTTCGGCGTAAAGGTTACCGGCGCTGTCTGCCGCGACACCCGCGCCCGACTGCCAGATGGAGGCCTCGTCGGCGTCGGGGCTGGTGCAGAAAACGTATTTCTGAGCGAGCGAGCCCGCGTCGTAGCCGAGCACCCAGCCGTGCCAGCTGAACTTGTCGCCGTGGTCGCCGAAGGCGATGTAGACGACGCCGCCCGAGAGCAACAGAGCCGGACGCTGCAGGTCGTGGAGCGGATCGAACGTCACCATCCCTCCGACGTTGTCGGCGCCGGTTCCGGCAATCGTGGCCTGTATGGCGACGGGCCCTCCGAATTTCTCGGCGCCCGTCGCGACGTCAAGCGCGTGCAATCGGTAAACGTACTTGGGCCCCGGCTCTTTGGTATTGGCGACGACGTAGAGTGTGCCGCTCACGGGGTCGATGACCGGCGTGCTGGTGATCCCCATCTCGGGCACGAGGTCACCCGTCTCGCCGGTGTCTGCCGGCGGAACCGGCGTCGCGCCCGCCGACAAGAAGCTTACCTGCCACACGGCGGCCTGCTCGGTATCGGCATCGAACGCGTAGACCGAATCGTGCTCGGTCGCGACGTAGACGAGGTTGTGTGTCCCCATGTTCGGCACGGCCACGCCTGGCACGTAGAGCGGTTCGGCATAGCCGTAGCCGTCGATCGGTTGCGTGAACTTCTTGCCGAAGTGGGTCGCGTCGACGGTCGCCGGAGAGAGCGTGGGCTCGTTCGTGTTCTGCCCCGTGCGCGCGTTGTCGTTTCGGTACGTGAAGACGCCCAAGGTCGAGCTCATGGGGGAGCCCGCCTCGCCGCCGTCCGCGACCACGGAAGGGGGGGCGGCCGCTTCCCCGCCTTCGCGGCTCGTGGCGGTGCCCCCCTCGTCGGCCCCGTCCTTCGGGGAGAGCCCGTTCGCGTCGTCGATGCCGCTGCCTGTCGACGCGCCGCCGCCCGAGCCGTCTACCGCGGGCATCTGGCCATCGTCGGCGACCGTCGCGTCCGAACCGACCGCGACGCCGGCGGCATGGTTGCTGCTGCATGCGAATAGAAAGAGAGCCCCAGCGCTCACGACGGCCCGTCCCACGACGCTCATCGCCTCATCGTGGCACAGGCGCGGCGTCAGCCGCTAGCTTGCGAGCCGCGATCTCATCCGCGCGTGGGTATGAGCGCGTACGGGGCGAGCGCGTAGCCGCGCGGCCTCTCTCTGCTAGGGTCCGCCGCCCATGATCGACATCGCAGGGCTCGCGAAATCCTACGGGGCGAGGACGCTCTTCGAGGACGTGTCGCTCAAGCTCGTCGCGGGCGCGCGTTATGGCCTGGTCGGCGCGAACGGTTCGGGCAAGACCACGTTTCTTGAGATCGTCGCCGGCGTCGAGCCTGCGACCGAAGGGACCGTCAAGATTGCGAAGACGGCGCGGGTCGGCGTGCTCCGTCAAGATCGCTTCCTCAACGACGAAGAGGCCATCCTCGACGTCGCGATGGCGGGCGACGAGGTCGTGTCGGCCGCGTACGCCGCGCAGCGGCTGCTGGTCGCCGAGGCCGAGCCGGACGCTGGACGGCTCGCCGAGCTCGAAGATCGCATCGCCATCCACGACGGCTACACGCTCGAGGCGCGCGCGAGCTCTATTCTCGAGGGGCTAGGGATCCCGACGGCCTCGCATCCCAGGCCGCTCGGCACGCTCTCGGGGGGCTTCAAGCTACGCGTCTTGCTGGCGCAGGTGCTTCTCGGGGGGCCCGACGTGCTCTTGCTCGACGAGCCGACCAACCACCTCGACATCCTATCGATCCGGTGGCTCGAGCAGTTTCTCGCGACCTATCAGGGCTGCGCCCTGGTCATTTCCCACGACGAGCGCTTTCTCGACACGACGGCAACGCACATCCTCGATGTCGACTACGGCACGATCACGCCATATCCCGGCAACTACACGGCGTTCGTAGTCGAGAAGGCCGCCGCCGAGGTTCGAAACTTGGCCGAGGTCACGAGGGCGCAGGCGATCGTCGACGAAAAGCGGGCCTGGGTCGAGCGCTTCGGCGCGAAGGCGAGCAAGGCACGCCAGGCGCAGAGCCGCCTCAAGCAGATCGAGAAGATCGAGGTGGGGGAAGTCGACAGGACGTCGCGCCGCGCACCGCTCTTTCAGTTCGTGCCGTTAAGGCCGAGCGGCCGTGAGGTGCTTACGATCGATGGCGTATCCAAGGCCTACGGTGCCAAGAGCGTCCTCGAGCGCGTCTCGTTGACCGTGCGGCGAGGCGAGCGCGTCGCGATCCTCGGCCCGAACGGCCTGGGCAAGTCGACGTTGCTCAAGATCGCGACGGGTAACCTCGACGCCGATGCCGGGTCGGTCAAATGGGGCCATGAGACTCGCGTCGGTTACTTTCCGCAGGATCACCGCGAGGCGCTTCTCGACCCGGCCGCCACTCCCCTCGACACGGTCTGGAGCGCGGTCCCCTCCGAGGCGACGAGCTACGTGCGCGGGCAGCTCGGGCGCGTTCTCTTCTCCGGCGACGACGTCACCAAGACCGTGGAGTCGCTGTCGGGCGGCGAGGCGGCGCGCCTCGTCTTCTGCCGCATCATGGTCGGGCGCCCCAACGTGCTCGTCCTCGACGAGCCGACCAACCACCTCGACCTCGAGGCGATCCACGCGCTCGTCGCCGCGCTCCGGGCGTTCGAGGGCGCGCTCATCTTCGTCTCGCACGACCGCGCGTTCGTCTCGGCCCTGGCGACGCGGATCCTCGAGGTCACCGAAGGGGGCTTTCGCGATTTCCCCGGTACCTATGATGAGTATCTGAGCAAGCGCGGCGACGACCATCTAGACGCCGACGCGGTCGTGCTTCGCGCGAAAAAGCAGGCGTCGAGGGCGCCGGCCGCGGCGAACAATGGCGCATCGAGCGCGCTGTCGCGCGAGGAGCAGAAGCGCCGAAAGAACCGCCAGAAGCAGCTGCCCTCGCTCCGCGACGCCGCCCTCAAGGCCGTCGAAGAGGCCGAGGGGCGCAAGGCGGCGATCCATGCGCGCTGGTCCGAGCCCGGATTCTTCGAGCGCACGCTGAAGGGGGAGATCGCGGCGCTCCAGGCAGAGGACAAGGCCCTTGGCCCCCGGATCGCCGCGCTCATGGTGCAGTGGGAGGCGCTCGAGAAAGAGATCGCCGAGAGCTCGGGGTGATGCGGGTTAACGTCTATCGCGCGACTCCGATGATGACCTCGTCGTTCGACGTGTTGCCTGCCGCGTCGGTCACCTCGAGGATTACGTCGTTGACGCCGGGCGCAAGGACGACGTCGACCGTCGCCCCCGTTGCGATGGGACAGGTCGCTCCGGCCAGAGTCCACGTGTACTGCGTCGCCGGTCCCGACAGGTCGCGCGTAGCCGAAGCGTCGAGCCTCACGTGCGTCGGGCCGCCGTCCGCTGCGGTCACGCACTGATCGGGTCCACCGTCGGCCACGAGATCTCCGAGAAAGTCGGTGACTGGAAGGGCAACGCGAATGGGCGTGGGCCACGCCTGGGCGATGGCCGCGCCGCGCGACAACCCGGAGGGCGCAAGGGTGGCATCGACGCTGTAGACGTACGCGCCGTTTGGCCCCACGTACTCGTAGAGCATCGTGCTCGGTGGCAACGCGCCCGCGTCGCCATCGCCGCCCGGTGGGAGCGCATAGAATAGCGGCGTCGTGGCGGGCTGTCCGCCCACGGAGAGGCGGCGCGCTCCGCACGCGGGCCCGCTCCATGCCACGGGCACAGCCCCTCGCACCGCGCGATCGTAGGCGAAAAACGCTGGGGCGAGCGCGGGGTCCGTAGGGCGCACGCCTCGCTTGGCGACGAGCTCCGAGGTGGCCCCGGTCCCTCGCGTATAGATCGCCACCGGGAGCGCCATCTCCACGTCGTCGAGATCGATCCGGTACATCATCTCGTTATAGTCGTATCGCGGCGTGGCCACCGGGGCGCTCGAGTACGTCTTGGTGTAGGTCGCATCGAAGAAGACGATGCGTCCTCCGGCTTCGCTCAGAAACGGGATGATGTCGGGATTGTAGAAGGTGTACCCCGACGTCGCGTGCGTCACGACTTTGCGCGCGAAAACCCAGGGCCCCAGCGGCGTATCCGCCTCGGCATACCAGCTCTCGCCGAGGAACGTCTGGCCGTACTCTTCCTGGATGATGGCGCTGAATCGCTTCCGGTAGTCATTCCACATCTGCGAGCTGCCGAAAGCCGAGTTGCTCGAGCCGTTCGCTACCTGAACGTGAGCCCCGGTGACGACGTCGGTCAGGTGCCCGTCGAGCTCCTGGTCGAGGGCGACGTGGGCGGCTTGGAGCTCGTCGTGGGTGACCACTTTTCCACCCTTTAGCCAGGCATAGTTCAAGGTGCCGTCGGCGTTCTGAGAGAGCGTGGCGGTCGTGCTTGCGCTTGCCCCGTACGCGGTGAAAACCTCGTATGAGGCCGTGTTGGTAACTCCGTCGACGGTGGCTGGGAAACGCACGGGGTTGTCCCAATAGGCGTACGAACCGGAGGCGCCGGCGACCACCGCGCTCTTGCCGGCCGGCAGAGTGGCGGCCGCCTGAAAGTCCGACACGAAATCGAACACCGACGTGGTCGGATCCAGCTCGGCGAGCGCGTTCCACGAGCTTGTCGCTGCAACGTAGTACTGGCCAAAGACGTGCGGCTGCGACTGCGCATCGACCACGTTGACGACTTGCCCGAGCCAGACAGGCGCGGTCGAGCCCGAGGTGAGCCGCGCGTCGCCCGTCGTGCTCACCATGCCGCGCGAGAAGCCATCGGAGCCCACGAAGTACTGCGTGTTCACGCCGAGATCCGCCGAGAGGCCTCCCGATGATGCGAGGATCGACGTGGCACCCGACGAGTCGAAGTTGCCGAGCGGATATGCGGGGCGCGACGTGTCCTGCCACAGCCAGTAGAGGGTTCCGCCGAACACGAAGGTCGAGGGGGTGTCTTGCCCCATGACGAGGCCGTTGACGTTCGGGTTTGCCACGGGCGTCGTGAGACCGAGAAGCGTACTGTCGCGATAGATGCCCTGGCCGGTCACGCGATAGAGCCGCTCACCCGGATATTGGCGATCCAGCGAGACCGTGGTCGACCCGCCGGCCGCGGCCAAAACGGTGACCGAGGTGCCCGAGGCGAGCGCGTAGCCGTCGCTCGTCACGGCGAATGGGACGGACTTGTCGATGAAGTCGGGATCGCAAACCGCGATCATTCCTTGGCTGTCCGACCAGTATGCATCGCCGGCGTCGGTCGCGAGCTTCACGAGCGGGACGCCACGCTTCGTCACGCTGTCGACCGCGCGAATCGCGAAGCACTGACCGGGGCCCGGCACCGGTCCGCCCAGCAAACGTGTCTGAAGATCGCCCACGTTCGGTGCGCTGGCCGTTGCCGTCTTCGTCATGACAATCGCGGCGCTCATCCCTTCGGCCGGGTGAAGCGCCGTACCGATGATGCCGAGCCCATCGGCCGGAAACGAGTAGCCCGTGCGGGCGGGAGTGAACCAGACGTCGGTGCCCATGAGGCCCGGCTCGTAGTAGGCGACGTTTCCGTTCTGATCGGTGGTGTAGATGGTGGCGTTGGTGGTCGTCAGCGTGGCTCCGACCACCGGTGCGCTGGTCGCGTCGAGGACAGTGATCTTGAAATATCGGTGCACGGTTCCCGCGCCTGCGGGATCCGGTCCTGGGGGCGCGATGCCAGGGTCGGCCCATACGGTGCTGGCTTCGCCGCACGTGGGGGATGCGTCCATGCCCGATGCGAGAGCCGCGTCGTCGTCCGTGCGGGGCGGGCCGCCGTCGATGCCCGAGGGGCTGCCGTCGATGCCCGAGGGGCCGCCGTCGGGCTGCGTGCTCGCGGAGGGCGACACGGACACTTTGTTCGAGCCGCACGAGACGACCCCCAAGAGGGCAGCCGGGGCTGCCAGCGAACCGAAAGAGAACGGACGCACCGAACCACCGTAGACGTACGGCGCGCTTCACCTCCAGTGCGAGGAGCGCGAGCCGAGCAACTGCTGCTGGGACATTGTCGCCGGATGTTCGACGGCGCTGGGGCGGTGTGGCCCGCCCCGCTCAGCGATGCCCACCATGGCCCCCGCCACCTCCACCTGAACGGCCGCCACCGCCAAAGTGGGCTCCCCCGCCGCCAAAGTGGCCGCCCCCGCCGCCAAAGTGGGCTCCCCCGCCACCGCCAAAATGGGCTCCCCCGCCAAAGTGGGCCTCGCCGCCGCCGAAGTGTCCGCCACCCCCGCCAAAGCGGCCGACGTTACCTACGCGGCCTCCCCCAGCAAATCGACCCGCGAAGTGACCTCCTGCGGCATGCCAGGGACCGCCGTAAAAGGCGCCGCCGCGCCAATAGCCTCCGCGCCAACCCCAACCTCCTGCGCCGTAACCCCATGCGCGGAACCCGAACGGGTAAGGATGCGAAATCCAAGGGCCGTAGGCGAACGGGCCCGCTCCCCACGGCGACGCGTACCAAGTCCAGCCGTCCTGCGGAGTGTACAGATAGGCATAGGGCACCCCGTCCACCGCATAGGTGGTGGTGTCCTCCGGGACCCAGACCCAGCCGCCCTCTCCCGTGTTGACCCATTGGCCATGTTGTCCATCCGGTTGGATCGCTTGCGGAGTTGGCGGAGCTTGTGGAGCGGGCGGAGCCTCCGGCTGCGAAAGTTGCGGCTGCGGCGCTTGCGGCTGAGCCGCCAGCTCCGGCGCAAAGCTCGGCCCTTGGGTGATTGGTGTCGTAGCGACGGGTGCCTGAGCCATGGCCGACGAAGCGTCGAGCCCAATGAACGCCACGCAACTTAGGATCGTCAGAGTTCTCATAAGATCCACCTCGCACCTCGATGAAGCATCACCCATGCCAGGGACGCGGCTCGTTTGATAGGATGGCCCCGTGGCCAAGGACAAGCTCGCGAAGAGGAGCTCCACGCGTCGCGCCGCCGAGATCGAGTCGGCGCCATGACGACATTCTGTCGATTCGCGCTGCGAACGACGGATGCTGGGGGTGCGCGTGACTTCTACTCGAAGGTTCTCGGGCACGACCGCGCCGTCATCTGGCCCTTGCACGAGCAAGCGCGGGCTCGCGGCGCGCGGCCGCACTGGCTGGGTCATCTCGGGGTGAACGACGCGGAGCGCACGGCGGCAGCGTTCGTCGAGCGCGGAGCGACGCGCCTCGGTCCCACGCTTCCGACGGGCGATGGCGGGCAAGCCGTGGTCCTTCGCGATCCGGGCGGCGCCGTGCTCGCGGTTGCGACGCGACCCCAGTCAACTCCGGAGCCTGCCGTCGATGTAGTCTGGCACGTGCTCAACACGAACGAGGCCGTGTGCGCGACGCGCAACTACACGGACCTCTTTGGCTGGGAGCTAGGCGGTCGGGTCGATCGTGGGCCGCACGGCGTTTTTCAGCAGTTCGCGTGGCGCGCGGGGGCTGAGAACGTAGGCGCGATCGGGGACATCGCCGGGAGGCCCGGTGTGCACCCGCACTGGCTCTTCTTCTTCGAGGTCGACGCGCTCGACCCGACGGTTGCCGCAATGCGTTGCGCGGGCGGCGTCGCGGTCGAGCACACCATGCTGCCGAGTGGTCAGCGCGCGTGCGTGTGCGACGACCCTCAGGGCGCCGCGTTTGCGCTTTGCGAGCGTCACGCGTGATCGCGGGCCGAAAAAGAGGGGGAACCTTGAGATGAGGAAGCGAGCTATCTCGGTGTTGGGTCTCTGCGGGGCGCTCTCGGGCTGTAGCACCCCAGCCTCCCAGCCCCCGCACGCGTCGACGGGCACTTCGACCGGAGTGGACGCGGGCAGCCTCGTGGGCACCTGGAATCTGACGACCACTCCGATGGGGAATTCCGCCGTCGTCACGACGGTGACCATCGGTCAGGATTCGCTCAGCATCACGTCGCCGGACTTCACCCTCACAGCGAACCGCACCGGAAGGGTGCTGGCCTTCACGGACAACGATCCAGGCCCCACCAACGCCGCTGTGCTCGCGGCCACCCAGACCGCGGGCACCTTCAACGCGGGCATCGTGCCCTTCGACCTGGGCGGCTCATGGACGATAGAGGCGGGTCCGACGGGGGCAGCCGCGAGCGTGACGTGCACGCTCGACGTGAGCGCTGCGGAGATTGATGGCGCCTGCCAGAACGTCTCGCCCGCCGGCCCATGGTTCACGTTCACCACTCAGAAGATGAGCCCCGCCGCGTCGAGCTTGGGCGACTTCGGCGGCCAGTGGACCAACACATGGGCATGGGCGGAAACCGACGGCGGTACTTTCCCCTGCGCGCTCGACTTCACGGGCAATAGCATCACGACCTGCGCTGGGGGAGCCTCGAACGGCGAGGTCAACGGATCACCGCTGGCGGGCATTACGTTCAGCTACGATGGGGCGAACACCGTGAGCGGCTCGGCGCAGGGGTGGGCCGAGTTCTCCGCGACGCGGTGATGAACCGCCAATCCGGCGCCTCGGCCCTGAGCCGCGCGCTCGGGCTCCTCGGTCTGCTTGCGCTCGCCGGTTGCTCAGCTCGCGCGAAGGCGGAGCCCAAGGGTCCGTTCCTCACCATCTCGCGTAAGGACGGGAAGACCACGGCGCGCGGCGCCATCGCTTCCGGGTCGATCGCGCTGGCGCTTGGCGGCCTCCCGCCCGAAGAGCTGACCCGTTTGCGCGAACGCCTCGAGGAGTCGGTGGACGCCGCCGTCCGCCGTGCGGCGCCGATGCTGCTCGATCTGGACGGGCTCGCGGAGGGCGGCGCAGCGTCCGCGACCGACCCGCTGCGTGAGGCGGCGGCGGACCTCCCTGCGTTGACCGCCGCCGCGAACGTGCTGGGCGCTCCCTGGAGCGCCCCTGGGCTCTCCGTGAGCCTTGGGCCGGCCTGCGAGGCCGCCCCTTCCCGCTGCGTGCCGCTCTTCGCGCCGGAGGTCGATCGTGGGGACGCGCTCGTCCGGAGCGGGCGCGCCCTGGCATGGACCCTCGGCAATGCCGCTCTGCTGCGCGTGCCCGCGGGCTCGCGCGCGGCTCGGTTGCGATCGCTTCGAGGGGCGCAGGTCCGGCCGTCGGGCACCATCGCGCTCGTCTTCGCCGCAGCCCGGGGCGCGCTCGACGAGGTCGAGCTCGAGCGACTCCGCGAGCAGGCCCGTCGGCTGCGGGTCCACCTGGCCCCAGACGCGCCGCAGCGGCTCTGGCTCGAAGCGATCGGGGCTGCGCCGGCGGACTGGGAGCTGCCGATCGGGCTCGACGCCGACGAAGTCCTGGTCATCCCTCGTCTGAGCGCGCTCGCGCGCCTGCAAGACTTCCACTCCGAGATCGCCGCAGCGCTGGACCCGCGGTAGAACCTCCACGAGGAGGCATCATGAGCCCCACGACGACGGCAAAGACACCCGCTCCGGCCCGACGGGCTTCGAGAAGCGACATCCACATCGTCCGGGAGTACCGGCATCCCCCCGAGAAAGTCTGGCGTGTGTTGACCGACCCCTCGCTCATCCCGCTGTGGACCTCCAGCGGCAAGGGCGGGCGACCTGTGGGGTTCTCGCCCGTCGTCGGAGCGCGGTTCAGGTACGTCGCGAAGCCGATGCCGGGCTGGAACGGGATCGTGGAGTGCGAGGTGCTCGAAGCGCGCGAGCCATTCCTCCTTCGGTACACTTGGCTCGGAGGCGAAAAGGACGATCTGACCACGGTCACCAACCGGCTGGAACCGCTCGGGGGCGGCACTCGCTTCACTTTCGATCATACGGGCTTCACGGGTATCGGCGGCTTCATCGTCTCGACGGTGCTCAATAGCGTCCGGAAGAAGATGCTCGACGTGGGCTTTTCGGCCGTGCTCGACGATCTCGACGAGGAGGGCAACCTTCGGCCCGGAAGCACCTTTGGGCCCAAGCCGCAGAGCCGATGAAACCGCTGACCCTCGCTTTTCGACAACCTGCTTCGTGCATGTTCGCGGCGGCGTTGTGGCTCAGCACCGGAAGATCTCAAGCCGACCCGTCTGAAGCGGCGGCCATTCTCTCCGTGCGCCTCGTGGGGCTGCGCAGCAACAACGGGCAGATCGGCTGCGGGCTCTGGGTGTCGGAGAAGGGGTTCCCGAAGGATCGCAGCGCCGCCGCCCAAAGGAAGTGGTGCCCCATCGCGAACAAGGAGTCGTTGTGCAGCTTCGATCCGATCCCCGCGGGCACCTATGGCGTCGCGTGTTTCCACGACGAGAACAAGAACGGCACCTTGGACACCGGCCTCCTCGGCATCCCCACGGAGGGCGTCGTCGTTTCGAATCACGCGAAGGGGTTTATGGGACCCCCGAGCTTCAAAGACGCAAAGTTCTCGTTTTCAGGCGCGGCCACAGAGCTAAGACTCAAGGTGGGGTACTAGCCCCGCGTCGACCCAAGGAGCGATCGCGTTGGGAGTCGCAACGATCGCGTCAAGAGCGTGGGTCATCGCGTTGACCCAAAGAGCGATCGCGTTGGGTGCCCGGGTCATCGCGTTGACCCAAAGAGCGATCGCGTTGGGAGTCGCAGTGATCGCGATGACCCGCGGGGTCATCGCGTTGACCCAAAGAGCGATCGTGTTGGGAGCTGCAACGATCGCGACGACCCGAGCGACGATCGCGATCGCTGGGTGGGTCAACGCGATCGCTGCGACTCCCAATGCGATCGCTGCGACTCCCAACGCGATCGCTGCGCGAGTCATGGCAAACAGACGCCGTGGCCAACCGCTAGGTCGCCGAGTGACCTCGCTCGGTCGAAGGACGATCGCGATCGCTGCGGGAGTCGTGTGCATCGCTCGGCCGGTCGCAGAGCTGACCGGGGGAGTCGACGTGTTGGCTCCCGCAATCGGCGCGGTCAAAGCTCGAGCGATCGCGGTCTGTCTGCAAGTCGCGCCCTTCGCGCCTGGGGTCGTCGGGACGACTTGGGGGCCGTTTGCGTGGCTACGGGACCACCCCGGCGTAAAGCTGCGCGATTTCTAGCGTCGACAGGGTTCGATCGAATATGGCCACTTCGTCGAGAACCCCCACAAGTGGCCTCGCGGGCGTCCCACCCCAGCGACCCATGTAGAGATAGGGATTCCCGGGCATGAACTTGCCAAGCGCCTGGACAGATGGCGTCGCGACGCCGTCCTGAAAGAGCTGGACGGTGAGCGCGGTGCCATCGACGACCGCAACGATGTGGGTCCATGACCCAAGCGTCACGCAAGCGCACGAAGCGGTCGAGTAGCTAGAGCCGACCCAGAACGCAAACTGCAAGCTGCCAAATGCCGCGTCGCCCGGCTGGAGGTTGACCTCCCATCCACCCGCGAAGACGACTTCCGTACTGAGGACGGTGCTGATCCCCGTCACGTCAGAGCCCTGGACCAGGAGCCAAAACGAAACGCTCCAGTCTTTGACCGGCTGCGGGAACGGGTCGACGAGGACTCCGTCGTCGCCGCCGTCGTCGGGCGCAGCAAAACGGATGGCACCACCGAATCGGCCGGCGTCGGTCCATGCGCCGCCCAGCAAGCTTCCATTGTGACCATGACCGGAATCGTCGTGCACGATGGAGCCCATCCCCTCGTCGAAGCTGTAGTACGCGAGTGCGCTCCCGGCTGGGGCGCCGTCGGGCTGGGCGTCGGCCTCCGCGGTCCGGAGGGCATCGATCACCTGGGGCTGACAGCCGAGCAGCCCGGCAAAGGCGAGCAGTGCGGATGCCCGCCGATTCATAAGTCCCCCGTAAGGGCCGCAGTCGCGAAGATGGTGGGGCGACCCATCGTCGCTTGCGCCTCGTCGAGAAGGCGCACGACCGGGTAGGGGTCGGTGAAGACGGCATGCCCCTCGAACGCGAAGCCCATGCCCGCGGCTCGCCGGTAACAGAGGCCGACGCCCGCATCCACAGCGGCGACCCATAGCGAGGTGTCGACGCTTTGGACCAAAGCGGAACCGCGCCCCTCGACGTCGACATGCAAGGTGCCGACACCCAGCGAAGCTCTCAAACCGAGCTTGCCGGGTTTGGATGGCGAGAAGACGCTCTCTACGAGCAGCAGATCCTGGGAAAAACTCGCCGTGCCGCTCGGCGACGCGATGCTGGAACGGCTCCCTAACCCCGCGCCAGTCATCCGGAGCTGCCAGGAGGGGAGCGCCGACCAGCTTAGTCTTCCGACGGGCGTCACAGTGGGGCCCGCCCCCTCGAAGCTAAACAGGCTTCCGATGCCGAGCTCCGCTTGGAAGCGGGATCGCTCGGCAGGCCGCTCGCTGCCGAGCGTCGGCCCGGGCTTTCCCGCAGGGGCGACCTCGGTAGTGGGGGCCTCCTTGGCGGGCTTTGGCGCCAGGTCGAGGTCAATGAGGCTCGCGCTCAACTGCTCGGCGGCTCGAATGGCAAGGATTTCAGAGGCCCGGGTGCCCGATTCGCCTGAGGCATTCAAGCGCCGCACGACGCTTCTTCCGGTGAGCCGGTCGGCCACCCAGAGCTCCATGCCCGCGAGGCTGCCTCCGAAGACCCCTATGATTGCCGCGGGAGAGTGGGTCTCGGAGGCTCTCTCGATAGCGGCTTGGGGAGCCTCATCAGGTCCCCTGGCCACGATCGTTACGTCGAACCCGGCCGCATTGAGCTCGCCTTCGATGCGAACGAACATCTGGCCGAGAGCCGGATCGGGCGGGTCAGGCCGGAGCAGCGCAACCAGGGGCCTCGTGGGCTCGTCGCCCCGTGCAGTGACCGTCGCGATTCCAAACGTCAGAAGAACCGCGAAGGCAACGCGGCAGTTCATGAACCGTTCAGGATCGAGCGCGCGAGCTCCGAATAAGCCCCGGTCGGCCATCGTTTCAAATAGGTCTCCGCCAACGGACGCGCCCGACCGACCCCGAAGAGCCGATGGGTGACGATCATGTCGCGCCCCATGGCCTCAGCCGCGAACGCTCCGTCAGGATCTTCGGATAGATATCGCTCGTACCACCCAAGCGCATCCGGCCCGTCCGCGGTTTCGACCATTCGGCCGAGCAAGAACGCCGCTTCCTTCGCGCGAGCAGACCCCGCGAATCGCGCACGCTGGGCGAGCAAGGCGCGGCGCGCGATGTCAGGGCGCTTGCGGTACCGAGCCGTAGCCTCCAGAACGGCGAGCTCTTCGCTCGTCCGCTCCATGACGGTCGCCTCGACACCGTGCTCGACTGCGTCGTCGACGATGGATTGCAGATCCCCGGACGCCATCCGTTCGGACCAACTCGCTTTGTGCGGTCTCGGTGACACGTTCGGATTGCCCAACGCGACCTTCGGCGGCACCGGGAGGGCGGCGGACGGATCGAGGCCTTCTCTGGAGGCGGGATCGGTCGGCGCATCGAGTCGCTGGGCGGGCGCCGAATGATCGTCCAAGTCGCGAATCGTCACCTCGTGATCGGCGGATCGGACCGTCAACCTCTGACCCCCATGAAGAGCGATCGGTGCAGGCGACCATGGAGTGTGAATATCGAGAAGACCGGTCTGAAGGCGAAGGTCGAAGAATCCCTCGGCCCCGCGCCAATCCAGCGAAAAAGACGTGCCTCGGACATCCACCGAGCACGGCCCGGCCTCGAACGTCCACCGGGCGCCGGCCCGATGCACGATATCGGCTCGAATCTCGCCCTCTTCGATCGCCAGATGTCCGCCGTGCTCGTCGGCGGCCACGACGCGCATCCGAGTATCGTCCGCAAGCGCAACGACGCTGCCCTCCGAAAAGGACACGCGCGGGTGCTCTCCCGGCCGCGCACGAATATAGCCCTCCCCAAGCATCTCGGCCCCCTCCGCCCGGTACGCCAAAGGGAGAGGTTGCTTGCGAACGCCGACCATTCGCCACGTCACGACGAGCAGGACGGACGCCGCCACGAGCACGACGCCCCAAACCGATCCGCGCCGACCGCGAGAAGCCCGATGCTGTTCGACCCTGGCTCGCACGCGCCGTAGAGCGTCGTCGAGCGCGCTCTCATCGGGCGCTTGGGTCACCTGCCGCGCAAGCGCCGCGACGTCTCGTGTGGCTCCGTGGAGCTGCAAGTCGGTCGTCATGTGTTACTCCGCATCGTCTGCAGAGCGGACGCTTGCTCGACTTCACACTCGAACTGCTCGCTGACCTTCTGGTTCGACTTCTGAAGGCGCCGCTTGACCGTGGCGAGCGAGAGCTGCATGACCTCTGCAACTTCCTCGAGCGTCATCTCCTGGATGTGCCGCAAGACGAAGATCGTCCTGTCTTCGACGCCGAGCCGATCGAGGGCCCTGTAAAGCCCCCGCAGAAGCTGCGCCGCTGCAGGGTCGACTCCGGGGACGCTTGCGTCAGGCATCTCGCCCGTTTCCGAAAGCGTCACCCAACGCCGGACTCTCCGGCGCTTCAGCTCCGACTTGAGCGTCCGAACCGTGATGGAGAAGATGAAGCTCCGAAGCGCGGACGGCTTTTGCAGCGTATCAATCCGGGTAAATAGGCAGAAAAATACCTGCTGGAGGATATCCTCCGCGTCGTGCCGGGAACCGAGCGACCGGTGCGCTACTTGGTGCACGAAGGCCGCATATCGGTGCCAAACTGCCACCTCCGCCCAGGGCTCTCTCTCGCAGAGCGCCTCGACGAGCTCCGTATCGGTCGGCGCCGCTCGGTCGGGTTGCGCGACGAGCCTTAGCGACAGAACCTCCCGGCCTTCCCCCGCAGGCGGCGGCTTCAGATGGTGCACGCGCTTCATCGTACCACGTTCCAACCACGCAGCTGCCTGACAGGGGCGTTACGGCTCACGCATTGTCTTTTTTCTTTCACGGTGAGCCGATCCCGATACGATCGGCCACTGCGGGTATATCGCACGAAGGGACGTGTCCATGAATCGTGTCCATTGGCTTGCTGCCCTTCCGTGGGCGGGCTTGCTCGTGGCTGCCGCCTGCAGCTCGAACAATTCGTCTCCGAACACCGTGGTGGGAAGCAGCGGCTTGGCCGCGTCGGGAACGCAGGAAGAAAGCAGCGGCAGCGCCGCCCAAAGCGGCGCAGGGGCGCCAAGCGGTCAGGGCTCGGGTGCGAGCGCCGGAGCGGCGAGTGGCTCGAGCGGCGCCGTGGCGGGGAGCGGCACGGTTCCTAGCAGCGGCATGGGCGGCAGCGGAGTCGGGGGAAGCGGCACGGGTTCCAGCGGATCACCCGACAGCGGAGTCGGGGCGAGCGGCACGATGCTCGACTCGGGCCCGGCCGGCGACGGCGCCGCTTCGGTGTCGAGCTTTCCGCACGGAGGCAGCACGGGGTGCGGGCAAGCGCCGAACGGCGCAACGTCCACGGGCACTACGAACACCAAGATCATGATTCCGACGTGTGGCGGCGCCCTTACGTACCCGGATTGTATCGATCCTCACTTTGCGCCGGGGTTCACCCCCGCGTCCGCCTCGTCGTACGCGACGTCCAATGGAGAGGATTACAACAATCGAGAATACAACATCCAGCTTCCATCCAACTACAATCCCAACACACCTTATCCGATCTTCTTCGGCGGGGCTGGGTGCGGCTCGGGCGGCAATGGTTATGGCGTCAACGACAATGGAGCGATCCATGTGAATCTTGCGATCATGAACGATTGTTTCGCAGATGGGGGTACTTCGTGCGCGGGCAGCGTCGCGAACGAGCCGAATTGCAAGATGGGCCCGGAGCTACCGTATTTTCGCGCCGTCCTCGCCCAGGTGGAGTCGAAGTTCTGTGTGGATCGCGCGCGCGTGTTCATCGGCGGCTATAGCAGCGGCGCGTGGGAAGCGAACACACTTGGTTGCGGCGCCGCCAACCAGATTCGCGGCACCGTGACCCTCGAAGGAGGATGGCGAAACGATCAGCCGGCTTGCACCGGTCCCGTGGCCGCGCTGATGGTCGTAGGCGGAGTCGATGGCACCAATCCCATCGGTCCGCTGGTGGAGAACACTCCATACCCCGCGGGCGGCTTGACGGCCGACCAGGTCAACTCGTTGATTTCGGATCTCGACAGCAACGGGTCCGCGCCTGCGCGCGACGCTGTCTTGCAGAGAAACCAATGCGTCGGGACGGCGACCGCGCAGTACGATCCGAAGTATCCCGATTGTGTGAAGTACACCGGTTGTCCGGCCGAATATCCGGTTGTCTGGTGCGAGATTCCAAATTGCGCCCATATCTGCAGCACCGACAATGGGGTCAACTACTCGCCGGGAAGCGTCCAGGGCGATCCGCTGATGTGGAACTTCTTGTCGAACCTTCCGGCCGTGAACTGACCGCGCGTGGTCAATCGGCCAGCGCGTTCATGGGATGGTGACAAACGATGAAATCGTCGCGCGCTAACTGGGCGAGTCTGACGGCGGGCCTTTTCTCGATGCACGCACGCTGGCTTAGGCTCACTCCATGGTCGGCGCTGGCCGTTGCCGCGGGCGTGGCTTGCAGCGGCGGTTCGACCTCCACGTTGGTGGGCACCGGCAGCTCGAACGGTTCGGGCTCGGGGGTCTCCACTGGGACGGCGAGCGGCGGAGCCGGGGGCTCCGGAAACGCGACCTCGTCCGCGGGGACGAGCGGCACCTCGTCCGGAATCGCCAGCGGCACCTCGTCCGGAGCTGCTAGCGGCGGCTCGTCTGGGGTCGCCAGCGGCACCTCGTCCGGAGCTGCTAGTGGCGGCTCGTCCGGGGTCGCCAGCGGCACCTCGTCCGGGGTCGCCAGCGGCGCCTCGTCGAGCGGGTCAAGCTCGGGTGCCGCTACCGGTTCCATGGCCGGCAGCGGAGCGAGCACGTCCTCCTTCCCCAGCGGTCCGAGCACGGGCTGCGAGAAGGCCCCTCTCGCTACGGGCAACGTGAACATCTCGATTCCGTCTTGTCCGGCGGGGGCCGTCGCGCCGAATTGCATCTCGCCCGACTTTCAGCCTGCTGGCGCCGGTTACGTGAAGGCGGGCCAATACGATTTCAACAATCGCGAGTTTGCCATCCTCTCTCTGCCTAACAACTACAATCCGATGACACCGTATCCCGTCATCCTCGAAGGCGGTGGGTGCACGAACGGCCCGACCGACAATGGGGGTGGGTTCGACGCCGGCGAAGGCCAAGCCCCGATCCGCGTGGGATTGTCGTACGTCGCGAGGGGCGGGTGTTTCGCCGACGGCGGCGTGTGGCTCGATCAAGGTACCGGGTTCGGTTGCTCCCCGGACGAAGCTCACGTCGGGATGTGCGTCAACACTCCCGAGGTGCCCTATGTCAACGCCGTTCTCGATTACCTCGAAGCGCATTTGTGTGTCGATCTGGGCAAGGTCTTCATTGGCGGTTACAGCAGCGGCGCGTGGGAGGCGTCGACAGTGAGCTGTGCACTGGCCAACCGGATTCGCGGAATGGCCACGGTGTTCGGCGGGCTCCGCAACCACCGCGCCGCATGCACGGGTCCCACGGCCGCGGTCATGCTCGCGGGCACGGCCGATACCGACAACCCGATCGGTCCGTTGGTGATGAACATGCCGCTCGCGACTCCGCCGCTCAGCGCGGCTGACGTCAATACCAAGATCCTCGAGGAAGACAGTTACGGGTCGGCGCCCATGCGCGACGAGCTATTGACGCGAAACGCGTGCTCCGGCACGGCGACCACGATGTACTCTGCCGCTTACCCGCAGTGCGTCAGCTACACGGGCTGCCCCGCCCAGTATCCCGTCGTGTGGTGCGAGCTGGCGGGCGTCGGCCACGGCGGCGGCGATGTCACCGCCGGAGGCGTCGCTTACTGGCCGATCCAATGGAAGGTCCTGTCCACTCTGCCTGCGCCGTAGACCGCTCCGCGCACCGCGGGTCGCTCCTTAACCGGGATTGACGCCCAAGCGCTGGCGCTACTGCATGGAGTACCCGAGCGTGTGGTCGGAGTAGAGCGAGGCAAACGGCGGGAGATTCTGGCTGGGCGCACCCTGTCCAACGCCCACGTTGCCCAGCGGCGTATAGCCGCCCTGAAGGTAGTTGGTGTTCGCAAAGCGGAGCGAGGGGGCATTGCCAGCCGGATCGAGGATGCTCAGCGCAAGGGTGTAGACGCCTGCCGGTACGTTGGGGGTCACCGACCCCTGGACGCTGTACGAATTGCCCGGCATCCACTGGCGGATGTCGACGCCGGAGAGGGTCCCACTCCACACCACGGATTGGCTACTGTTGAGCAGGAAAACCCCCACCGGCCAGGCGTAATAGAAGGGCGCGTTGGCGACGTTCTGGACCGTGAAGTCGACGTTGAGCGCCCCCCCCTCGGCGATGGCTGTGTCGAAGGTGGCCTGGGTAATGACATATCGGTAACCGAACGCCTTCTGCATGAGCGCCGCGTTGGCCGAGATGACGCCATTGTCCGGAGTGTACTCGGCGATCCAGCCGAGGCTCGAGGTATGAACGGACTGTATGAATCCGATGACGTACTGCGTATCCGAGTCGCTGCTGAGCGTGCCGTCGGGGCTCCCCCCGAGGTTCGACTGGTCACCCCAGTTGTAAGCCACCTCGCCGCTTTCCATCTGCGTCTGCCAGAGGTTTCTCGCGACGATGCCCTGGCCGCCGCCGGCGTTGTTGTCGTCGGGCAGCGCGAAGGAGTCCCAGTAGAACCCGAAGTTCGTGTAGCCGGTGAACGTGTCCGGATAGCGAATCATCACCTTCTTGTCGGGGAAGGCCGCGGTGAAGGCGGGTGCCAGTGCCCCTTGCATGTCGGGCGGGATGCGGTTCCCATCGACCGCACCATCGCACGTCTGCGGATAGATGTTGTGCTCACCCCAGTAGCCCCATAGCCCCATTTCCACGGCGGCGACGCGCGGGTCGTGGTCCCACGCTTGTCCTATCTTGGCGGCGAACGCCACGAGCCGCGACTGCAGGGTGGAGCTGACCCATGCGTCGGGGGTGCCGTCGTTCGGAATGTCGCCCCAGTACTCGCCCGTGCCGGGGTAGTCGATGACGACGCGGGGGATGACCTTGAGATTCTGCGCGGGCAGGTCCGCCCAGTTCGCGTTACTCCAGTCGATGATCGTCTGTACGGTGTCGCTCGCCGAGGCCTCGAGGTCCGTGTACGGGATGTATTGCTTGTACGTGGACGTATACTCGTGAGGCTCGAAGCTGCCCCCGATGTAGACGGAGGGACGGAACCCCATCATCGGGTTGGGGAAGGCTTCCGGCGTCTCGGTCAGCGTGATGGTTGTGGTCGTCCCCCCGGAATAGGGCGATGCGTCGGCGGTCGCCCCGGCCGCGGCATCAACCGCGGCGGCCTCGGTGGCTCCGGCGTCCGCGGTCGTCGCGTCGCCCGAGACGCCCGCGTCGAAGGGCGGTGGCCCCGAGTCGGAGACCTCGGAGGGCGCCTCGGCCGCGCCGCCGTACACTTCCAGCTCGTAAAGAGAGTAGCCGTACGTGGTGGCGCGCTGGGTGCAGAAGAGACGCAGGTAGCGCCCCTCGGCCGCCGTGAAGGTGACGTCCGTTACCCCGTCGTCACCGGAGAAACTGTTGCTGCCCGAGTAGGCCGTGGTCCAGTTGACGGCGTCGTCGGAGACCTGGATCTCGTACTGGCGCGCATAGGACCACTCCCATGTTATCTTGACGCGGTCTATGCACTCATCGCCGCCAAGATCAACGTAGATCCACGACGGGTCGATGTTCCATTCGGAGCTCCAGCGCGTCGTGTAGTTCCCGTCCACCGCGTTGGAGGCGACGTTGACGCCTCCGTTTTCGGACTCCGTGGAAGAGACGGTCACGGGGCGCATCAGGGCGAGGTTTCCGCCGTTGCCCGAGCCGGGGCTGCAGCTCGACCCCGGTCTGCCAGCATCCGCGGCTCCCGTGTTCGCGGTCGTCGCGTCGCCTAGTACGCCCGCGTCAGAGGGCTCAGCCGCCGAGCCGCCGCTCGACGGTGACGCGGCGTACATCGTCGGGAGGCCTGACGCACTCGCGCCGCCGCTCGACGCGCTGCCGAACAAGTCGCCCGACGACCCCCCGGAGAATCCCCCCAACGACCCCGCGGACGACCCGCTGGACGATCCCCCAAACGACCCCGCGGAGGCCCCGCTCGTCTCGCCGAGGCTCGACCTGTTGCCCACGCCACCTTGCGCGCAGTCGGCGAGGGGGGCGCACACGAGAGCCAGTGCCAATGACACTGACATTCGAACCGGCTGCATGTGCTGCAATCGCGCAAACTTGCTGGCGACTCGCGAGGACCGAACTTGCTCGAGTCGGCTGGAGCTCATCGGACCACCGGCGGCGGCGGACGCGGCGGAATCCGGAATACGTCCCAGGCCGGCGTATGGTTGTGTTCGGCCGCCGGCTGATTCCACAGATACAGCGAGCCATAGGTCGTCAGATGGTTGCTGGAGTCGGCCACCACGGCGGTGAGAAAGAGCTGGGGCACGTTTCCGGGGTAACGCGTCGAGCTGAACACCACCCAGTAATACGTGCGGCCAAGCGCGGGCACGGGCTGCGCGATGGGAGCCCATTTCCCCCAACTGTTGGTTACCCCGGGGCTCTGTGCACCAGTGCACGCGGGAGGGTCGTTAGCCGCCAGACGCAGCGGCGTACCGCCAGCGGCAGGCACGAGGTAAAGCTCGTCGCTGGGGTTGTTATAGGAAGACTGCCCCTGGGGGACGCGATTAAAGATCACGTACTGATCGTCCGGAGAGAAAGCGGGGTAATATTCCTCCACGCTCGGGTCAGATGCTCCTGCAAGGGGGATCTGAGCACCGCCGGCCCCGCCTCCGTACGGCATCGAGTAAAGGTCCATGGGACCGGTGTTCGGCCGCCCATCGGTGATGCCGTCGAGGGGAAGCGACGTGTATACAATGGTCGAGCCGTCGTGGCTCCACGCCGGATTCGTGACGGCCCCGTTGTCCGTTCCAGTACGAGGGACGATCCCCGTGGCTTGCGAGGCCGTGCCCTCCAAGTTCACCCAATTAAGGTCCTGGCCCGTATCGCTCAAGAGCACGACGCGGTCGCCGGCCGCCCAGTGCGCGAGCGAGAAGACGGCGATCCCCTTCAGCGAATCCAGTGCGACCTTGGCATCGGGGGTGAGGAATGAGGGCATTAGGCCCGGCGTCCCCGTCGAGCCAATGGTGCCGATGCTGTTTGTATAGGGCCAATCCGGGTTCGGCCCGATGCTGAACACAACATTCAACCCGTCCGGGGTGGACGTGTGACAGCCGATGCACGGAGGTGTTGCCGGCGCGCGCTCCTGAGCCTGGGACGGCGCGAGAACACTCACGACCGTTTCGTCCCCGACCGCGAACCCTTTCAACGTGCCGAACTGCGCGCTGGAATCCACGATCGCCCAATAGACGATGACGCCCGGTGCGGGTGCCGGCGCGATCTCGAGGGGTCCGGACGATCCGATCGCTTCGTTCTGAAGCGACGCCCCAGCGAGCTGAGCCCCGCGTACGGAGACGGTCATTGCGACGGCCTGGGAGTGAGCGCGCAGCGCGTCCCACATAGGCTGGGGCATCGTCCAGGAGGTTTGTGTCGTGTACATGACCAGCGTCTCCGCCTGGTTGGCTGCGGAAAGCCGAAGCTCAAACACGTTTTGTCCTGCCACCGGGACCCACGTGAATCGAGGCCTCAGCCAGTTGTTCGGATACACGGAATCGACCTCCGGCTCGATCAGACAAGGACCTCCGCTCGGTGCCCCCTGCGACGGGCCGCCGAAGAGCGCGCCGACGGTGTCGGGGATGGCGAGGCCTCCGGCGTCCGGCGCATCTAGGATCGGAGCGGGAGGAAGATCGTGAAACGGACCCGCCAACACCCCGGAGAAGCCGCCCGCGTCATCGTCGAGCCCCGCGGACAAGCTTCCGTCAACGCCGAGCACCCCGGAGAAGCCTCCGTCCTCTACGAATAGCCCGGAGAGGCCTGAGTCACTCCCGGATGGGAGGACGCCGCCTCCGGAGTTCTGTAGCGGCCCGGCCCCCATATCGCTGAACGAGCTCCGACTGCCTCCGCAAGCGCAGCCGGCCAGCGCGATCAGCGCTGCGGAACTGAACAGCAAGACCCTCAGGAGGGTGCAACGAACTTGGGTGGCTGTGCAGCGCCGATTCATTTCGACGCCTTTCACGAGCAAGCGATGTACCCACTGCGAGATCGCGGGGTTGGCGATCATCATCACGACTTCGGGTCGCTTGGAAGCGACAGATCGTCTCCAAAAGGAGACTCAAATCATAGAGAGTGCTTACGCAGCAGCCGATAGAAGTACGTCCGGTTGATCCCGGCCGCCTGGGCCGCGTCGGCAGCCTTGCCGCCGTGACGTGCGAGCAGCCGTCGCAGGTACTCTCTTTCAGTGCGCTCCTGGAATTCGTGAAAGGGTACGTTGCAGGGCAGCTCGCTCGTCGAACCATCGACCTCGAACGGCTCCGCGGAATCGGTCACCGTGTTGTGACCGAGTAGGCGCACCCGTTCGACGACGTTTCGTAGCTCGCGCACATTGCCCGGGAGCGCCGCGGTCGAGAGCTTCTCGCAGAGACTCGCCAGGTCTGCCTCGTCCATGGTCGGCGCAAAGTGCCGGATGAGGGCCGGCAAGTCTTCCGCGTGCTCGCGCAGCGGGGGAACGTGAACCGGCAGCACCGCCAGGCGGAAGTAAAGGTCTTCCCGGAACGCGCCCGCATTGACCAGGGCGCGTAGGTTCCGATGCGTGGCGCTGACGAAGCGCACGTCGATGGGTCGATGCCCGGCTTCGCCCACACGCCTCAGGGTCCGCGACTCAAGCACGCGTAGGAGCTTCGGCTGCATCGAGGCCGGGAGATCGCCGATCTCGTCGAGGAACACGGTGCCCCCGGATGCGAGCTCGAAGGACCCGACGTGTGCTGCGGCCGCCCCGGTGAAGGCGCCCTTCGCGTGCCCGAAAAGCTCGCTCTCGAGCAAGCCCTCGGGCAGCGCCGCGCAGTCCACCACCACGAAAGGCCCCGAAGCGCGATGGGAGCAGTCATGCACCGCGCGCGCAACGAGCTCCTTGCCGCTCCCGGTCTCGCCTTCGACAAGGACAGGCGACTCGCTTGCTGCCACGCGCACGATGCGGGCGTACAGCTCGCGCATGACGGGGCTCGAGCCCACGAGCCCGCCGAGGTGACCCTCGGACCACAGGTCGATCGGTGCGGGCTGGCCGCGCGGACGCAGATCGAGCGTGGTTGCGCCCAGGCGTAGGCGGCCGAGCTTCGGGACCCGAGCGGCGCTCACCAGAACATCGTGCACGAAGGTCCCATTGCGGCTGCCCAGATCGCGAACCCAGAGCCCATCGGCGCGAGGCTCGAGCTCCGCGTGAAGGCGCGACACGGTGGGCTCTTCGATGACGACGTCGGCTTGCGGGGCGGAGCCCACCACGAGAAGGCGATCCACCACGCGCGTGTGCGGTCCGGCGGCATCCTGCCACGCGATGCAAGGGCGGTCCCTCATCATGGGCGGCTCGCGTTCGAGCGTCAGAGTCTCAGGGTTGACAGGCATGAAACCACCCGGGCTGGCTGGCGAAGTCTCCTACCACTAAAGGCTGACAGGTCGTGCCGGAAGCGCACGACGCGGGAGCGCTCGGGTCACAGAGCGCGAGCCACTCGGATGCTGCGGCATCCTGGTCCGTGCACTGCAGGTCGCAGCGCGTTTCTAGAAGATACTGCTGCGGGTTGAGCGAGATGCAGCAGGCGAGACCACCGTCGCCGCAGTCGGCCGGGTCGTCGCAGCGAATGGGCGTGTAGCCCTGACAAGGCTCCAGACCTGGCCCGGCCGCCACGCAGGCCGACCCCTGCCCCGCGTGCAGGCAGCAGAGCTCGAGCGAGGGCGTGCAATAGGTTCCCCCATCGGCGCAGCGCACCCCGGGGTCGGCAGTTCCCTCGGCCCAGCGGTAGTCGTGGTCGACGCCTAGGAGCGATGCACAGGCGAAGCCAGTCGCAAGGATCCCCAGACAAGTGAGTCGCCCGCAACCTACCATCGTGCTATCGCCGCGACCGACGGCGACCGAGAGGCAGTCGGCTCGGAGATCCAGAGAACCGCCGCTACGGCGAACCCGACGGCCGCAAATGCCAAGGCGGTGGTCGCGACGTTGGCCGCGGCGTGAGCCGAATTGCCGGCATCCGCCGCCTGTTGAGACGCGCACACCCCCGCCTCGTTGCAGCCGCCGTTGGCTGTCGACGCGTTGGAGAGCGCGAGGGCCCCTGCAGCGCCAGCGACGAGCAGCCCAAGCCCTGCGGCGGCCCCCGCGCCGTAGATCCAGAGATGTCGCGACGCATGGCTGGCCGCTGGCGGCGCGGTCGTCCCGAGGACCTTCGCCGGGGCCGCCAGGCTGCCCGAGGACGTCGGAGTCGGAGCGACAAGCGATCGTCGGTCGCCGGCCTCGAGCGAGATCTTCAGCGAGCCGGTGCGACCGTCCGGCGCCTCGGTCCCGATGGTGTGGTCTCCCGGGTCGAGCGCAAGCCCCCCGGCGAGCGCGGGGTCCGCGATGACTTTGTTGTCGCAGCGGACGCTGGTGCCGAGCGGCGCCGAATCAGGCACATGAATCGTGACGCGGGGAACAACGGCCTCGAGCGAGGCGCGCTCCTGCTTGGCGATGGCCAGCCGCTCCGCCTGCGGGGCCTGCTGGGCGGCCGGCATCCGATCGCAGACGGCGACGAACTGGTCGTAATCCGCAAGCGCAGTCGCCGTCTTGCCCTGCCTCAAGTTGCACTCGGCCAGTGTGAACAGCGTGCCGGGCCGCGGATCGAGCCGGTAGCTCGCCTCCAGAGCGGGACATCCTGTCGCGTAACGGCCGGCCAGCATCTCTGATAGCCCGTAGGTGAAGTCGTCGGCCGCGCCGCTATCTCCCGCGCGAGCGGGCCCTATGACAACGGCCCAGGTAAAGAGGCCCGAAGCAAGCGCGATCGCATTGCAAATCTCGCGGGATGCTCGAGGGGGCCGCATGGCCGCGTGAAGGGTATATCATTTGGCGGGTGTTAGACTCACCGCACCTATGGTGGGCGCGACTCCGCATGCCGGCGTACGGCTGAAACGCTACTCGATGCACGACCGCATCGGCGCAGGCGGTATGGCACTCGTGCACCTCGGCCGAGCCGTGGACGAGGGAGGACTCGCACGGGTCGTGGCCATCAAGCGCCTTCATCCTCACCTGCGCGGCGACCCTGACGTCGTCGCCGCGTTTGGCGAGGAGGCAAGGATCTGCGCGCGGATTCGTCATCCGAACGTTGTGGGTATGCTCGAAGTGGCCGTTCAGGACGGCGAGATTTTTCTCGTGATGGAGTACGTGGAGGGCGCCGCCGTCTCGTCGATCATCCGCATCCTGGCGACGCGAGGCGAAGTGATGCCCGCCGCAGTCGCGGTGGGGATCCTGCGCGGCACCCTGCACGGATTGCACGCTGCCCACGAGGCACGCAGCGACGCGGGGACTCTCCTCAATATCGTGCACCGCGACGTGTCGCCTGCGAACATCCTGGTCGGGATCGACGGCGTCGCACGCGTAACCGACTTCGGGGTCGCCAAGGCAATCGGCCAGCAGCAAACGACCCGCGATGGACGCATCAAGGGAAAGCTGGGCTATATGGCTCCGGAGCAGCTCGCGGGCCGAGCGGTGACTCGCAAGACGGACCTCTTCGCGGCCGCCATCGTTCTTTGGGAGATCCTTACCGGCGAGCGCCTCTTCCGTGCCGATGCGGATGCGGAGACAGTCACCCGAATTCTGTTCGCGCCAGTGCGCGCTCCGAGCCAAGTGCGCTCCTCGGTCAGTCCCTCGTTGGATGCGGTGGTCCTGCGAGCCCTCGAGCGCGATCCGACCCGACGATTCGCGACCGGAGAGGAAATGGCGCTCGCGCTAGAGGCGGCGCTGCCGCCCGCGTCTGCGCAGACCATCGGGCAATGGGTGCGGGCCATGGCGGGAGACGAGCTCGAGGCGCGTGCCCGCAGCGTCGCGGCCCTGGAGCGCGTGGCATGGCCGTCACCCGAAGGCGCAACCGAAAGCAGCGACAATCCGAGCACACCCACCGCTCCGGTCGGGCTCATTCCAACCCGGACCCCAGCGATCGCCGCGTTCAGCCCGAGGCGCCGAGCGAGGACCGCCATCATCATGTTTTTCGGACTCGCCGGGTCGGCTTTCTTTATCGTGCAGTCCTTGCGGCGCGAGCGGCTAGTCATGGCGCCGCGCGAGCCCGATTTGCCGCTTGTGTCGCAAACTAGTGCTCCAGCGACAGCTGCTGCTTCAGCGATCCCGGTGCCCGCGAGCGTGGTCCCCATCTCGGCTGCTCCGCTGTCGCCCTCGTCCGCCATAGCGCCGGCCCAGTTTCCGACGAATCGCCCGGCGTCATCGACCGCTCCTGCGAGCGGCGCATCGATTGGGGTGCACGGTCAACAAGCACGCGCCTTGCCAAAGGCGAGCACCGTGCCCCTCCCGGTGGGCAGTGCCCGCGAGCGCCTCTATTCGCGCGATTGAACGATCCTACGTCGCACTCGGAGGGCCCGAGGCGATTCGACGCTTTCTGCAGCCGCTCGCCGGACCCTACCCGCTGGCCTAAGCAGTTACGTTAAAGCGGCATTGCGGCTCACGTATTTTCTTTTTTTTTCGCCGGTGAGCCGATCCCGATGCCGTCGGCCACTGCGACTAGGTACGCAGGAAGGGATGAATCCATGAATCGCTTGGCCGCGCGGCAGCCGGACGCACGCAGGGGAAATGTCTTCTGTAACGAAAGGCGGGTATCCGTGAGACTCAAAAACATCACGCACTTGGCGGCCGTTGTTCTTGTCGCTAGCTGTTTGAGCAACACGCCGTCGGGCGGCGTAGCCAGCGGCTCACCTGTTGCGACCAGTGGCTCGCTTCCCGGGTCGAGCGACGGCTCGGGCGCAGCGGCGGGGACCAGCGCTACCAGTGGCGACACGGCAGCCTCTGCTTCGGGCGCGTCTGCAACCGGCACCAGCGCAGGAGCGGGAAGCGCAACGAGTGGCGGCGGAACAGGTTCACTCGGTAACGGCAGCTCGGGGACAAGCAGCGGTAGCGCACAGACGAGTGGCGGTGCGGGCCCTGAGGGTGGCGCCGCACCTACCGTCGACGGTGGCCCGATAGTCGTTTCTTGGCCTAGCGCCGCCTGCCAGGACTCCATCCTCACCGCCACGTATTTGAGCAAGATGACGCCGCAACAGAAGGCCGAGCAGATGGTCATGGCGCCAGCACCCGTGGCGACAGGACTGGTCACTATGGACGCTCCCGGAGGGATAGTCAGCGGTGGAAGCGGAGGCGGAGGTATGGGGCCACCAAGCCAGGACCCCGCCACGTGGGTCTCGTTCACCGCCGGCTACTACGCCGCGGCCAAAAAGGCGACGCTAGCGATCCCGATATTGTATGGGGTGGACATCGTTCACGGCGCCAACGCCTCGCCACAGGCCGTAATCATGCCTCACAACACGGGACTGGGAGCGACTCGAGATATCTCTCTCATCCATGACGTTTACAACGTCGCAGCGCAGGAGGCCTTGGCGCTCGGCATCAACTGGGCGTACGGCCCCTTCACTGGAGTTGTCTGGGACTACCGCTGGGGTCGCGTCTACGAAAGCTTCGGCGGCGATCCCACGTTCGTGGCGCCGATGGTTCAGGCCGCCGTCCTCGGCTTTCAGGGGCCCAACGGTCTCGGGTCGGGCACGCCGGGTATGGGCGGGGAGATCGCTTGCAGTAAGCACTTTGCCGGAGACGGGCAGATGGGCCCGCCCTCGGCTACAGGGGGCGTCGTCGACCGTGGCAACATCACCGTCGACCAGGCAGACATGTTTACTTGGGGAATCAACCCGTATATCCCTGCGATACAGTCCGGACTAGGCTGCATCATGGTGAGCGACGCGACTTGGAACGGCAAGAGCCTGACGGAGGATACGCAGATGATCACAACGATCCTCAAGGGTCAGCTCGGCTTCAAGGGGTTCGTATGCACCGACTGGGATGCAGGTAACACCGAAGTCAACGTGTTGGCCGGCGACGACATGATGATGCACCCGGACACATGGCAAGCGGACATCACGACGATCACGAACATGTACGCCGCCAACTCCGCGCGCATCGACGACGCGGTTCTGCGCATCTTGCGCGTCAAATGTCAGGCGGGCTCGTCCTCATTCACGGCGGGCGACCCCAGCACGGTCGGCTCGGCGGCGCACCGCGCGGTAGCCCGACGGGCCGTGGGCGAGTCGATGGTGGTGCTTCAGAACACGGGCAACGTCCTGCCGCTGGCGAAGACCGACAAGGTCTACGTGACCGGCAGCGGCGCGGACAGCATGAAGAACCAGTGCGGAGGCTGGACCGTGACCTGGCAGGGAGACGGTGAGCTTGTCGTGGGCGGAACCACGATTCAAGCGGCCGTCTCCAAGGTCGCCCCCGTGGCGCAAAGTATGGCAGATGCCGACGTAGTCATCGTCGTGCTGAGCGAGCATCCCTATGCGGAAACTCCGGGAGATAGTGCGACGCTCGATACCCTTCCCGCGGCGGACTTCACTCTCTTGTCTCAGGCTAGGGCCTCCGGCAAGAAGGTCGTAGCCATCATTGTCAGCGGCCGTCCCGTGCTCATCAACAGCCCCACCCATCCATCCGCCTTGACGGACGCCGACGCATGGATTGCTGCTTGGCTTCCAGGCTCCGAGGGCGACGGCGTCGCGGACGTCCTCTTCGGCGACGTCCATCCGGTCGGCACGCTGCCTCACATGTGGCCGGCGAATGACAGCCAGGCCCGTTGGGGTGGCCAGTCTCTGACCACGTACATGCCACTTTTCAAGATTGGCGACGGTCTCACCTGGTGAACGTTCAATCCTCGCTCATTCGCGCCTTGGGGGGCGCGACGCTTGCCGCACTTTTTCAGTGCAGCAGCCTGATGCTCGTCTTGTCCTGTCTTGCGGGGCTCACCGCGAGCGGCTGCGCGACCGGGGACACGACCGGCGATCAAGCGCCGAGCGGCTCGGGCAGCTCCGGTGGGAGCGTCGAGCCCGATGCGACGGCGCCTTCGGGTTCCTCGACGTCGGGCACCACGGTGAGTGCAACGAGCGGCAGTACGAGCGGCAGTACGAGCGGCAGCACGAGCGGCGGTGCGAGCGGAAGCGCGGCAGGCGGGGCGGCCAGTGGCGCGACTGGATCTACGAGCGGAAGCGTTAGCGGCGCGTCGAGCGGGACGAGCAGTGGCACCGCGAGCGGAGCGACAAGCGGCACGGGGGTCACGAGCGGCGCGACGAGTGGCAGTGTGTCAGCCGGCTCGACCTCGGGAGGCACGTCGGGCTCGACGTCAGGGGCAACCTCGGGCAGCACGTCGGGTTCGGCCTCCGGGACAGCTTCGGGCAGCTCTTCTGGCACGATGGCGGCCATGACGGGGTCGCCCGTAGGCACAGCGAATCCAGCCGGATGCACCATGGACACTTACGACGGCGGAACCGACAAGTGCACCGCGGGCTGCACGACGGCCTCGGCGACTTGCCCGGCGCAATCGTGTTACGTCGTGAGCGCGGTTCCGAACCCGGTGGCAGGTTTTGACGGGCTCCCCAACGACAAGGTCTTGCCGCAATATGCGGTCGACGGCAACACGGCGACACGCTTCTCCGATGAGCAGCCCCAGATGGGCGGCGAATATTTTCAAATGGACCTTTGTCAGCCCAAATATGTGAACGGCGTCACCGTCAACAACGCGGTCGACCCGGGCGACGTGGCGACCGCGTTCGAGGTCAACGTCTCTCTCGACGGCAACTGTTGGAAGACGGTTTTCAATTCGCAGACGCCGGCGGCGGTCGACGAGGTGATCACGTTCCCGTCGGTGCTCGCTCGGTTCGTTCGGTACGAGCAGATCGGCAACGACGTGAACATCCCCCCTGCGGCTTGGTTCAGCATCGACGAGATCACCGTCCAGTGCGGCAGCGCCGACGGGGGGCCGTAGCGTCTTCCCGTCCAGCCCAACGGCTGGCTGCGCCGCCAAATGTTCGGTACACTCTCGTTCGGTACACTCTCGTGATGAGCCCCACACCAGTGGGGATGTATGAGCGTGCGGCCGTGGTCGCGCGGACAAACCTCTGCGAGGGGCGCCGCGCACGAGACTAACCCCATCATTCGCTTGAATCTGCGCCGCGGATGTGATCAACGGCAGGGATGCCGAATGCACATCCGATCGGGCTGCGGGAACGCGCGGTCCGGGCGTATCAAGCAGGAGAAGGTAGCTACGA
>Ga0302324_100001534_pt1 | contig 55802 bp, 52 predicted proteins | sample Palsa_T0_1_FD_201949 | JGI IMG/M metagenome (GOLD analysis project Ga0302324, IMG submission 201949) | Peat permafrost microbial communities from Stordalen Mire near Abisko, Sweden - Palsa_T0_1 | ecosystem: Environmental > Terrestrial > Soil > Palsa > Peat permafrost | place: Sweden: Abisko...
CAAAGTTCTCATCCACAAATTTTGACGAAAGTCCCGGCGCGGCACCGTGGATCAAGTGCCAACGCAAATAAACTTTCCAGTCCGCGAGCGGAACCGACGTCAAAGACGCATTCAGCGCCTTGAAAAACTCGGGTTGGCCGACGTTCATGCCCGAAACCGGCGGCGCGCCTACTTCCGTAAGAAACTCGGCCCACTCAAAATTCGGAGTCAGCTCTTTTAGCTGCGCCAAAGTCATCATGTGATAAATGTGCTCCGGGTCGCGTCGCTCCACATTGGTCATCGACGCTTTTGCCAGCGAAATTTCGATATCCATCACTTTCTTCGCTTCCGCGGCGGCGGTTGCATCGTCATCGCCCGCCAGCTTGAACATATTCGTCACGTGTTGCACGTAAGCTGCCCGCAGCGTTACTGATTTCTCGTCGTCCTTCGTGTAGTAGTCTCGATCCGGCAATCCTAGCCCGCCCTGCCGCGCCCCGGCAATCACCTGCGTGCTGTTCTTGAAATCCTGCTGGGACCCGAAAGCGAAAACCGCTCGCACTCCTCGACGGTGCAGGTCGGCGATTTCCGCCTGCAGTGTCTTCGCATCATTTATGTCCTCTATACGCTTAAGGTACGGCTGCAGCGGCTTAATGCCCGCCGTTTCTATAGCGGGCTCGTCCATACAACTCGCATAAAAATCGCCAATCTTCTGCCAGTTCGAGCCCGGCGCGGCGCTCTTGTCCGCCGCAGCTCTGTCCAGGATGCCGCGTAACACATTCTCATTGTCTTCATGAAGTTTATTGAAGGTGCCCCACGACGGATAAGCCGCGGGAATCGCATGGCTCTTCACCCAGCCGCCGTCGGCAAACTCGAAGAAGTCATCGCAAGGAGAAACCGAGCGATCCAGATTCGCCAGATCGAATCCATGCCCACCTTGCTCGTCGGCAACGCCAGCCGTGTAGCAGCCTCCCCCCGCAGAACTTTCCTCCGAGATGGTCGCAATATTTTGGCGCGAATCAGCGCTCTGCGCCGCCAAACGCAGCGGCGAAACCATAATCAGAATACCCAGCAGAACAAACGGAGCGCGTCGAATCATCGAATTCCCTCTTTCAGTCGGATTTGAATCTCACACGCCAGTGCGGGAGTTGAGCCGAAAATCGTCGAGGAGCAAGAGCCGGCGCGTCTATGCGGATTGTGACCGCACACCCGCTCCAAGTCAACCGCGCCTCAGTGCGTCTCGTAGGCTTGAGTCTCCGCCGTGGAAGGGCGGGCCTTCAGTTTACCCTGAGCGTAGCGAAGGGCCCCGCCATCCGTCCGTGCATCCACTTGGGGCTTTAGCCCCCGAAGCCGGACGGTTCTGAAAATAAACTTCATATTGACACTCTATAGGAAGCTAACGTATCGTCCTACAGATCGTCTATAGGAGAATCATGACACCAGATCAAACCAATCTCCTCCAGGGCACCCTAGACATGATGATTCTGAAATCCCTGGCCCTGGACCAAATGCACGGCCTCGGCATCTCCCGCCGCATCGAACAGCTCACAAAAGGCACCTTTCAGGTCAAGCCCGGCTCTCTCTTCCCCTCTCTCCATCGCATGGAAGAGGAAGGCTGGCTCGTCTCTTCCTGGGGCGAATCGGAAAATAATCGCCGCGCAAAGTTTTACCGCCTAACCAAGGCGGGCCGCCGCCAGCTCGATTCCGAAACCCAGCGCTGGGGCCGAATCTCCTTGGCCATTGCCCGCGCCCTGGAAGCTTCCTAGTTTCGCTCAGTCAGGAAGGAGCAGAAAGCATGCCCACGCTCTCGCGAATGAAAAACTTCTTCCGAAATATTTTCGCCAAGCGCCGCAACGACGGTGAACTTGACGACGAAGTGCATTCCTACGTTGACCTGCTCGCAGAGGAAAAGATGCGCGCAGGCATGAACCCGGAGCAAGCTCGGCGAGCGGCCAGAATCGAGCTAGGCGGCGTCGAGCAAGTAAAAGAACAAGTCCGCGAAGCCCGCGCCGGCGCCTGGCTCGACACCGTCATCCAGGATATTCGCTATGGCCTCCGCATCCTTCGTAAGTCCCCCGGTTTCACCACCGTCGCCGTCCTTATCCTCGCCCTCGGCATTGGCGCAAACACCGCCATCTTCAGCATGATCAATGGCCTAATGCTGCACACCCTCCCGGTGCGGGACCCAGGGCGGCTCGTCGAACTCCTCCACCACTATCCCGGCGAGCCTGAACCTGGGTTCAACGGCTTCTCGTGGGACGCCTACCAGATCACGCGCGACAATAATCGTGTCTTCTCGGACCTGATCGTCGGGTCTATGAACTTTTTCACTGTCCGCGCCGATAAGCTGCAGCCGCAGGCAGTGTTCGGCGGAAATGTCGGAGGAACTTTCTTCCAAGCGCTCGGCTTGCGGGCTGCGGCCGGCCGCTTAATTGGCCCCGAAGATGTTCACATGGGCTATCACGCCCCGGTAGCCGTCGTGAGCTGGTCGTTCTGGAAATCCCGGTTCGATCTGGATCCTGGAATCGTTGGCAAGAAAATCATCGTTGATGACGCTCCAGTCACCATCATCGGCGTGGCGCAACGCGGCTTCTACGGACTCAGCGAACAAGCGCAACAAGACATTTGGCTGCCTATATCACTTGGCCCCTCTCCCTCATGGGGATTTGCATTGTTAGGGCGGCTGAAACCGGGCGTTTCCATAGAACAAGCACGAGCGGAAATGGCGGTGCTGTTCCAAAGGGTTGTGGACGCACCCGACGCGGGGCCATTCGTCAGGGGAATGCAGCTTCGCATCGAGCCCGCCGGAGATGGGTTGTCCACGCCGCTGCGCGAGACGCTCCACACGCCGCTGATCGTTCTGATGGCGATGGTAGCCCTGCTGCTTCTTCTGGCATGCGCGAACCTGGCCGGACTGCTTTTGGCACGCGCGGCATCTCGGCAGCACGAAATGGCGGTGCGGGTTTGCCTGGGTGCGCGCCGCGGTCGGCTGATTCGGCAGACGCTCACCGAATCCTGGCTGCTTTCGATGACAGGCAGCGCGCTGGGCATTTCCCTGGCTTATTTTGGAACTCGTGGACTGATACGGATTTTTGCGTCGGGACGCGAGATTGCTGGGCTTCCGGTTCACTTCGAGTCTCTCAGCAACCCCGATTGGCGCGTGCTGCTGTTTACCGGAGCAATCGCGCTCGCGGCGGCGATGCTGTTCGGAGCGGTACCCGCGACCAGTGCCTTCCGCCCGATTCCGGCCCAGGCATTGCAGCAGGCGGCACGGATTGGAGAGTCAAAATCTCAGCGACTGTTCGGAAAAAGCCTGGTGGTTTCGCAAGTCGCTCTCTCGGTGGTGCTGCTTACTTCCGCCCTGCTGTTCGTGGGTTACCTATCGCATCTTCGCAGCCTCAACCCGGGATTCCGCCGCGACCATCTCCTGCTGGTCACTCTGGATACTGCGCACAGCGGTTACAACGCCGCACAATTCGCGCGCCAGTCCGAACAATTGGTAGCCCGATTGGAGGCCATCCCTGGCGTGAAATCAGCCGCGCTGAGCACTATGAGCCCGATGCAAGGCCCCGGTGCGTCGGCCTTTGCATTTGCGGAGGGGCACTCTGATTATCAGCACAACGTTTCTATCAACGATGTCGCGCCGCACTACTTTGAAACGTACGACACACCCTTGCTCGCCGGCCGCTACTTTTCCGCTGATGATCAGGGCAAACCACTCGTAGCAATCATGAATCAGGTTGCCGCACGCGATTGCTTCGGCAACGAAAACCCGATTGGGAAACATTTGACGCTGAGCCATATCACGTTGACGAAGGGCGAGATCACGTACGAGGTTGTCGGCGTAGTCGGAGACGCGAAATACAATGATATTCAGCAGCCCGCGCCGCCCACCGTCTATGGTGATTTCGTTCAGGAGGAGTTCGTCGGCTCCCAACTTGCCGTTCGCACCAGCATCGCTCCGGATGCTGTTGCTGGCGTGGTCCGAGAGACTGAGTCCGCAGTGCTGAAAACAGTGCCCATCGTGCGCATCATGACGATGAACGAGCAAATCGATGCATCGATCGTTCCCGAACGGCTGGCCGCCACGCTGAGTGCTTGGTTTGGCGCGCTGGGCGCGCTGCTTGCGGCGATCGGGCTCTACGGACTGCTGGCGTACACGGTGACCCAGCGCACGCACGAGATCGGTGTGCGCATGGCGCTTGGCGCGACGCGACGCGATGTAATGCGCATGGTACTGCGCGATGCGCTGTGGACGGTTTCCGCGGGCTTCGCCCTCGGAACACCCTTGGCATTTTGGGCAAAAAGCGCCATCGCCAGTCTGATTCGCGACTTGCCAGCCAAGAGTCCCGTCTCCGTTGTCTTTGGCGGTGCGGTCATGATCGCGTTGTGTTTGGTCGCCGCGTATATCCCAGCGCACAGGGCGATGCGCCTCGATCCCATGATCGCGCTGAGGCACGAATGAAACAAACCGCGCCGAATCCGGAGGACGCAACATGCCCATGCTCTCGCGCATGACCCGCCTCTGGCGAAACTTCTTCGCCAAGCGCCGAAATGACCGGGACCTTGACGACGAAGTGCATTCCTACGTTGACCTGCTTGCGGAGGAAAAGATGCGAGAAGGTATGAGACCCGATGAAGCACGACGAACGGCGCGCATCGAGCTAGGCGGCGTCGAGCAGGTAAAGGAAGACGTCCGCGAAGTCCGCGCCGGCGCTTGGCTCGACATCGTCTTTCAGGACATTCGCTACGGCGCCCGCATGCTCCGAAAAAATCCCGGCTTCACCGCCGTCGCCATACTCACTCTCGCTCTCGGCATCGGCGCCAACACTGCGATCTTCTCGGTTGTCAGCGCTGTCCTGCTTCGTCCTTTGCCCTACGCGAATCCTCAACAACTGATTGTTCTCAGGGAAACGACCCAAAGCGTTGGACCTCATTCTCCTTCCTATCCTGATTTTCTCGATTGGCGAAAACAAAGCAGAACTTTCAGCCAAATGGCTGCAATCAACAATCGGGAGTTCAATTTGTCGGGTGTCGCTCAACCTGAAAATATCAGCGGCTATGCCGTGTCAGCGAATTGTCTCTCGATGTTGGGCGTGCGGCCCTTTCTCGGTCGAGATTTCCTGCCATCGGAAGATGCTCCCGGCAGTGCCCCCGTCGTTCTATTAAGCTACGCTTTGTGGCAGTCCCATTTGGGCGCAGATCCCAGTCCCGTTGGGAAAAACATCACGCTCGACGGCCGAAGTTTCACCATCATCGGCGTCCTTCCTCCAAACATTCGCCTCCTCGAGAAGACAGACATCCTGGCTCCCATCGGCGTCTGGGCCGGGGACATGACGGACCGCGGAGACCGCGGAGACATGGATGCTGTCGGCCGGCTCGTTTCAGGTGCTTCCATCAGCCAGGCCCAAGCGGAAATGGACACGATTGCTGCAAATCTGCGGAAAGAATATCCTGCCACAAATAGCGGCGTCGGAATCAGCATGGCATCCCTCCGAGACGAGTTGGTAGGCGACAGTCGCCCGCCAATCCTCGTACTTTTCGGCGCCGTTGTGTTTGTTCTACTCATCGCCTGCGTCAACGTCGCCAACTTGTTTCTCGTGCGTGGAGCGGCCCGTGCCAGAGAAATTGCCGTCCGCCAAGCCTGCGGCGCAAGTCGTCAGCGGCTGGTCCGTCAGATGCTCACCGAGAGTTTTCTACTCGCCTTCCTCGGCGGTGGATTAGGAATTCTTGTGGGGGCGCTTGGAATTGAGGGCCTGCGCCAGCTGATCTCGGCTGAAATGCTTCAAGGCGCAATCATCGGAATGGACCGCAGCGTCCTGCTCTTTAGCGGCGCGATGGTCGTATTCGTTGCCATCGCATTCGGTCTCGTTCCGGCCTGGCAAGCTTCGCAGCCGCACGTCCAGGAAACATTGAAGGACGGCGGTCGAAGCTCCACAGCCAGCGCAGCGCAGCATCGCCTGCGTGGCTTGTTGGTGATGGCCGAAACAGCACTCGCTCTCGTGCTTCTCGTCGGTGCGGGTCTGATGATGAAAAGTATGTACCGCCTGCTGCAGGTGGATCCGGGCTTTCGTCCCGAGCGTGTGCTTACCATGGAAATAAATTTGCGCACCGCGCAGTACTCCAAACCGGAAGCGTCTCGGAATTTCTGGCGCCAGGTCCTCGATAAAGTTCGAGATTTGCCTGGCGTAGATGCCGCGGCGCTCGGGACAGTTCTCCCTCTGTCAGGCGATCACAATCGGGCTGACATCACAATTGAAGCCTTGCCTACTCCCGATCCGGGAAAGTTTCCGCATCCCGACTTCCATATGGTCTCGCCGAGCTACATCGACGCGCTCAGCATTCCCCTGCTGCGCGGACGGAATTTCACCGACGCGGACACCGATACAGCTCCGCAAGTGGCGCTGATCAACGCCACGATGGCGCGCCGCTTTTGGCCCAACGAAGACGCCACCGGCAAGCGCTTTCACTGGGGCCATCCCGGATCGAAGGAGCCGTGGATAGAGATTATAGGCGTCGTGGGCGACACAAAACTCTACGGCCTGGCCAATCCTTCGCGCCTAGAACTGTATATGCCGCTTCAGCAGAGCCGCTCGAGCGACATGTTCCTGGTGCTGCGTTCTGCGATTGATCCCGCGAGCCTTACTCCGGCCGTTCGTGACGCAGTCGCCAGCATCGACAAAGACCAGCCGGTTTTCAGCGTCAATACCATGAAACAGCTGGTGGACGCTTCCGTCGCGACTCGCCACATCACTCTTGTTCTTCTCGGACTCTTTAGCGGCCTCGCCCTTCTGCTCGCTGCGATTGGAATTTACGGCGTCATCTCCTACAGCGTCCAGCAAAGGACCCACGAAATCGGCATCCGCATGGCCCTCGGCGCGCAACGCCGCGACGTCCTCCGCCTCGTCGTCGGCCAAGGCGTGAGACTCGCCGCGCTCGGAATCGCCATCGGCATTGCCGCAGCCTTCGGGCTCACGCGGCTGATGGCCAGCCTGCTTTTCGGCGTCGGCGCCTACGATCCCGTCGCCTTCGTCACCGCCGCGATAATTCTGCTGCTTGTCGCGATTGCCGCCTGTTACATCCCTGCTCGGCGCGCTATCGCCGTGGACCCCATGGTCGCTCTGCGTTACGAATGATTGTCTGCTGAGCCGGTCGTATTCGCGCCGCAAACCGAAACCATTCGCGCCATCCCGATCCGCTCAGCCACGCGCAATCCCGTACTAAGCGTCTCGGCCGTACCGGTACACAATAAATCACTCCACGCGCCACATTCCCAATTTACACTCGCTTCCTACGCATGTAATATTTGGGACCAGTCTGTGAGGTATCTATGAACGCTCATTTGCACCATCTCCGCGCAAGCCGCATCCTGTTATCTGCCGGCTTAGTTTGCGCGCTTTCGATTCCCGCCTTTGCCGGCGACGGCGCGGCCAAATCCGCCGCTGCCAACTCGCCCGACGGAAACTCAGCGCAGCCGAAGCCCGCGCGCGAGAAGAAAATCTACACAAATGAAGACGTCGAAACTCTGGCGCGTAATTATGGAGCCTCCTCGGTCGGCAACGCCGCGCCGGACGCTTCCGTTCCGCCCGCAACCACGCGCCCCCTCACGCCGCAACTTCTCGTCACGCGAACGCCGCGAACGCCTCTGCCGCCGGAGAAAGATCCCACGTGGTACGCGCAGCAGTACCTTTCGCTGAGCGCGAGAATGGATGACATTGACAACCAGGTGCAGCAGCTGCGGAGTTTCATGGCGTCCGACGCGGCGCCCGCCTCCGGCGCCCAGGGACTAAATTTCGGATTGAATATCTACGCGGACTGCCCGGCGATGACCACCGACGCGCAGATCCAGCTTCTCTTGCAGCAGCGCGCCGAGCTCGACGCGCAAATTTACGACCTCGAAGGTCGCGCGCAACTCAACGGCATCGACCCTGGAGTCTTGCGCAACGCCGCCGCAATCGCGCCGCGGGCCACGGACATTTCGACGCGCGAAACCTTAAACGCCTTGCAAACCGATCTGGCGGAAACTCGCGCCACGGAAGCGGCCATGCATCAGGAAGCCGCCGCGCAGAACGTGACGCTGATTCCAGAAACGAGGTTCGGCGGAAGTTATACCTCGGATTATCTGAAGCAGCTCAACGTGCAGCAGACCGCGATCCAGCAGCAAATCGGCGCCGTCTCGGACACCGCGCGCCACGAAGGCCTTGCGACCAGCACATTGCCCTAACCACTCTCGGCAGCACTTGTTAATGCTTTGATTCTTTCTTGACCTTCCGGCGGGACGTCTTTCCACTTCAATTCGGCGGTCCGCGAAATGCGCGCGGGCATTTCTCTCCACCGGTGCACTGCTGGACACTTCCACGATCCGCCCTGCGCCCTCTCCTAGGCCGCGGTGGCGTCGGTTTTCGTAGCGCCGGCGTCTCGCCGGCTCTTTCATACTTGCCTTGAGCGTTCCTTCGACGTCCGCGAGCGCGGCAACTCGCCCTGCGCCTCGTCCGCTCATAGATTCTTTCCGCACCAATTCGGTTGACCGCGAGATGCATGCGGCCCTTCCATCATTACCAGGGACGTTTCGGAACATGTTTGTGTTTAGTCGGCGTTGTCGATTTGCGCGCGCTGCAATCGGTCGGAGTAGTCTATGTAGATGGTCTTCCACTCGGAGTAGAAGTCCAGCGCCGCTTCGCCGGATTCGCGATGCCCGTTGCCCGTGTTTTTGATTCCGCCGAAGGGAAGATGCGTCTCCGCGCCAATCGTGGGCGCGTTGACGTACACAATTCCCGTCTGCAGGTCGCGTTGCGCGCGGAACGCGTTGTTCACGTTGCGCGTGTAAATCGCGGCGGACAAGCCATATTGCACGCCGTTTGCAATCGCCAGCGCGTCGTCGAGCGTGTCGAACGGAATCACGCTGACCACCGGCCCAAAGATTTCTTCCTGACAAATTCGCATCTTCGCATCGCAATCGCTGAAAATGGTCGGCTCGTGGAACCACCCGCGCGCCATGTCGCCATCCTGCAATCTGTGCCCGCCCGCCGCAAGCTTCGCGCCTTCGTTCTTCCCAATCTCGACGTAGCTCATCACCGTCTTCAGTTGCTGTTCGTTGATGCAAGGCCCCATGTCGGTCGCCGCATTCAGCCCGTTGCCGACGCGCAGCGACTTCGCGCGCTCCGCAAATTTCGCCACAAACTCGCCGTAAACTTTCTTCTGCACTGCGACGCGGCTCGCCGCCGTACACCTCTGCCCGCTGGTTCCAAACCCGCCCCAAATCGCGCCGTCCACCGCCAGGTCCAGATTCGCGTCGTCCATCACGATGATGATGTTTTTGCCGCCCATTTCCAGATGGCATTTCTTAAAAGTCGGCGCGCAAGCTTCGCTGATGATGCGCCCCACTTCCGTTGATCCGGTAAAGCTGATCAGTTGCGTCCCTTTGCTTTCCAGAATCGCTTTGCCTACCACCGTTCCCTTGCCCGACACGATGTTCAACACGCCCGGCGGCAGCCCCGCTTCCGCCATCACGTGAATCAAGTTGTAGGTCGAAAGCGGAGTGTCTTCCGCCGGCTTGATCACCACCGTGTTGCCGCAAATCAGCGCAGGCATAATTTTCCACGACGGAATGGCCATGGGAAAATTCCACGGCGTAATAAATCCGTTCACGCCCACCGGCGTGCGCACCGACATCGCAAATTTGTTCGGCAGCTCCGAAGGAGTGGTCTGCCCAAACTGCCGCCGCCCTTCCCCCGCCATCAAGTACGTCATGTCGATGGCTTCCTGCACGTCGCCGCGCGTTTCCGCCAGCACTTTGCCCATTTCGCGCGTCATGTCCTGCGCGAAGTCTTCCTTGCGCTCGGTCAGAATTTCCGCCGCGCGATAGAGAATTTCGCCGCGCTTCGGAGCAGGCGTCAGCCGCCATTTCTCAAACGCATTCGCCGCCGCGTCAATCGCAGCATCCGCGTCTTCCGCGGACGACGCCGGAAACATCCCCACCAGCTCGTTGGTGTCCGCCGGGTTACGATTCTCGATCGCCTTCCCGCTCCGCGCCTCCACCCATTCCCCATTGATGTAGTTCTTAAATACCTTCGGCATTACCGCCGTAGCCATGCGCATCCCTCCGATAATTTCGTGTCGATATTTGATGAATTGGTGTGAGCCAAAGATGCAAATCTAGAACCGGGTAGAAATGTCGCGGTCGTTTGTTTTGAGTGAGTTACGGCGATTTCTACATATTGGGCAGAACCGGGTAGAAATGTGTTAATGCAGACCGAACCCTTCGCAAGAACCGCTCTGGGCAAGCCCTCCAGGAAGACGGCGGGCAGGCCGGGTAGAAATCGGGGAAACCGTTTCCGAGAAGCGCTCGCCTTTGTCCAGATTGTGCCCAAATTTTCAGACTTCCAGATTTGACTTTTTTGGCGATTTGAGCAAGTCCCCGTTCTTTGTTTTGTGTGAGTTACAGCGTTTCTAAATACACGAGTTTGGCGGTTTAATTCCGCAGTTTTGGTCGGCCCCGATGCTGAGATTTTCGGGCCGGTGAGTATACGCAGGGCTGGCGATGAGGCTGGCAACACGCTGAGAGCGGTAACTTGCCAGGTCCGAGAGGAGCCGTGCACAGAGATGTGCTGGGGCCTTGGCCTACCGGTCCAGCCTGTCCGTCGTCCGTGCTCCATCGTCATAGCTCCAGAATTACGCTAGCATGAAGCGGCGAGGTTTGGGAAGGGATTGCATGCTGTGAGCTTTTCGTTTTGGGAGAGGGAGGAACTTGAATCGGCGCTGCTGGACCCGCCCTGCGAAAAATTCGAGCGTTCGAGTTCTTTAGTAGGCGGACAAAAAACAACGCTGGGGAGCCGCAGCGGCTCGGAGGCTACACTTGAAACAAAATCATTTCCCTTCCACACGCGCAGAATTACGGATAAAGTTCACCACCGTGACAACTGACGCTGAAGATAAAGACCTGCGCGACGTAATGCGCGAGGAGAAGAGCCGTGGCAAAAGACGGGTTGATCCGGACGAGGAGCGGAAACGCCAGGAACTACTTCGAGCCTTCCGAAATGCGTTAGAGGCGCGAACGGAGCGGGAATTTCTGGAGGCGATTAAACTGCTTGGGCTCGACGACGACCCACAGAAGCGCGAGAACGTCTTGAAGATTTGGAGGTCTTCTTCAAGGTAGCCGCCTTCTTACTGAACGCGCGGATTCTTGCGTTCTGTTCGGCGGGCGAATACGTCGCCAGGTGCTCCATTGCGATATCGGTGAGCATTCTGGCCGCCCGGGCTTTGGACAAGTTTTTCTTCGGCATAACAACTACTTTCGGCCCTTTCCAACGTAGTGTCAAGTCTCCTGAATTACCATGTCTCGTGGGTGTCGGCCTGCGGCACTGAGAGGCCTTGTGTGCCAAGGATGGCTGCGGATTCTAGTGTCTGGAACCTATTGCTTCATCTGTGAGACCGGGTTAGCAGAGTCGGCGGGCGCATTTGGACATGGCTGATAAGTTCCATCGCGGAGCGGCCACTTTGTTTCCGGGAAACTTAAGCAGGCCCATTTCCTCTGAGTCTGGAACAGAGAGTCGTAGTACATCTGGTTACTATGCCTGTTAGGGTGGTCATTTCTGTACTCTTCGGCGAGATCCGCGAAGGTTTTTTCCATTTCAGCGCGAGACATGAAGAGCTTGCACAAATCTATCGCTGGATTAACGGTGCATTCAGCTTTTGCGTAGGCGAGCTCATCGGTACAGGATTTGACCTGTCCGTCACCCGTCGTCACGCTGCCTGTCACGTTTTGTCTGCAGTAGACGATATTGACCATAGCGCGGTTCTCCTGAGCCTGCTTTAACTCGGCATCCGCCTTAGCTTGTTGGGCCTGCTGAGCACGGAGGGCCCGGTTGGCATCAGCCCGCTCTCGATTGTCGGCCATGGCTTTGTTGACGCCTGTGAGCGCTCCACTACTTGGGGGCGGTGAGGTCGTCGTAGTCGATTTGCAGTTCACTTGTTGACCGTTGATGTTGCAGTCCGTGTTTGTCGTGCTCTGCTGGGCGAAAGCTGACCCCGCAATCAACAAGAACGCGATAGCCACCGAGGTTGTCTTCATCATCTGCTCCAACACCTTCCGTCGCTACTTTCGGTTGCTGCCTCATTCCAATCAATGGCACCGTCACTAAACGATCACTTGCCGGAGATGATGACACACAGGATCGCCGAAGGAAAGCGGTGACTCTCCGCGGACCTGCGGCGCGTCACAATTTGTGGCGTGGCCTTCGCAGAGGCAATCCGCTCTGGATGAATCACTCCGGGGATTCACAAAAGTCGCCAAGGATTAGTATAGTGCGCGCTGGGGGTGGAACGATGCGTGCAGCTTGGATCGTGGCGGCGATTTTTGTTTGCGGAACGGTGTCGTTTGCGCAGGACAAGCCGTTGGGAGACGTGGCGCGCGAGGCGCAGGCGCAGAAGGCTGAATCGGCGCGGGCGAAAAAAGTGGTGACCGAAGACGATTTTAAGCCTGCTCCGCCGTCACCGGTTGCGGCTACGGATGATCCCTTGGCGGTGGTGAACAAAGCTCGCAACGAACTCCTTCACGACACGGCGCATAGCTGCAGCCGGCAAACCGTCAACAACAGCGGGCCCGGTTGGGCTGACGATCGCGTGACGGAAGCGGCCGGGCCGAATCGCTTCCACATCGTCGTGAGCCAGTTGCGAACAAATCCGGGGCGCTACGAGCTGATTATCATCGGCGACGACGTGTACGGCAGAAAAGGAAATGAACCCTGGCAGAAAGTGGACCCGAATCAGGCCCAGCTTGACAGGTCACCGGGCGCACTGATTCCCGATGTGCTGATGTTCGGCTACAACGCCGGGGATTTGACGCTGGTGGGGAGCGAAAGCGTCGGTGGAGAGCCGACGTTTCGCTACGAACATAAAATTCATGCCGGCGACATGGACAGGACCATCGATATTTGGGTGGGCGCGAACGACGGCCTGCCTCGAAGAACGCACATGCTGACGGTCACGACGACAGTAGCCGGAGCGGTGCCGATCAGGTGGACAGAGGATGCAACTTGCACCTATGGAGAGAAGTTCACGATCGAGGCACCCAAGTAGCATGCCGCAACTGACTGTCGTCGAGACCAAAAAAAAACGGGAAGAGCCGAGGCCCTTCCCGCTTGGTTAACAAAATGTTTGCAGCCGGACTTTACTTTTAGCGAACGAATGTGGTCAACGGCTTGGTGGCTTCGAGCTTCTTGGCCTTCTTTAGGACTTTCTTTGCCATGTTCTTGTTTCCTCCAGTTTTGATGTGTCCAGATGGTTTCACTAATAAAAAACTTGCAGACGGATTTAAGTTTTAGCGAACGAATGTGGTCAACGGCTTGGTGGCTTCGAGCTTCTTGGCTTTCTTTAGGATTTTCTTTGCCATGTTCTTGTTCCTCCAGTTTTTTTTTGGTCGGCCCCAGTGCTTGGCAGACGCAGTACATTATGCACCTTGATTGCCAAGTCTTACCGCCGAATTGAAGATTTCCTATGTCCTTGCGTTTCAGACACATGCGCGGCGGCCACGGTTCGAGTTGGAGACGAACGGGGCGGCTTAGGCGTTGAATTAATCAACGCCCGAGTGAATTGTTCAACGGACGTTGTTCCGGCCACTTCATGGCCTCTTCCCCAGGCTCGACTCGCCGTCGACCTGGGCGGCCCTGACTTCCGAGGCTTGTTCGAAGACGATCTGCCAGGCGCCGTTTCGCCGGAGACAGACGCGGGAGCACCGGTTGTCGTCGGTAAAAGTGTTGCCGTTGAGCGTGCCGGAGCCATGCAAGTGGTCAATAATAACCGCGGCGGAGTCGCTGAGCAGCTTGATTTGAACCTCAGTCCACTCGGCGTGGTGAAGTTTGTAGCTGGGGGAGAGGATCACTCCCATGATTATGCTGCGGTCGGAGACTTGGCCGTTCGGCCCGATGTAAACGTATTCGGGGGCCATCAGCCGGTCCACGGTGGCGCTGTCGTTTTCAAGCCACGCCGCATTCCAGGCTTTTCTAAGTTGGTCGACTTCTTCACGCAGCGCCACAGTATCCATTTTGACTCTTTTCCGGCCGCTTCGCGGCCTCTTCCCCAAGCGCCCCTCACCGGGAGCCTTGGGCGGCCCCTTGACGACAATCCGCGAATCTTAGCACGGCGAATCGAGCGCGACTTAAGGGCGGTCGATGACCATGAGCAGCGCCGGGCCGTCGGGAGTGGTGACGGGGCCGACGCGGCGGAACCCGGCCTTTTCATAGCAGCGGATAGCGCGACCGTTGGCGGGAGACGGATCGGCCTGAATCCTGGTAACTGCGGGATCGCGGAACAGAAATTCGACGAACTCGCGAACCAGTCGCGTCCCCAGGCCTTGACCCAAGCGGTGCGCGTCAGCGAGGAATTGGTCGATGCCGCGAACTCCGGGGTCGCGCTCGTCGGGCCACCAGCCGTCGCCCACTCCAGCCGCGACGTAGGACTGGATGTAGCCAATCGGGACCCCGTCGAGATAGGCAAGGTACGGAACCGCCGCAGAGCCGTCCATCGTGCGCGGGAGATATTTTTCGCGGACTTCGTCGAGCGACCGGCAAGCATCCCACCACTCGGCGACGTGCGGACGATTGAGCCATTCGGCAAGCGTGGGAAGGTTCGCTTCGGTAAGGCGATGGAATTGCAGCGACATAGGCTCGAGGATTTTTGGATTATAACGCAAACGAACGCGCCAGGAATTGATATGGTATGCGTCTATGCTGCGCGCACGGATGCGCGACGCCGCGGGTCAATGATTGCGATCAACGGATGCGGAGAGGAGGAATTATGTTTAGGCGAATTTTGCTGCTGGGTTGTTGCTTGCTGCTGGCGACGTTTGGGCGAACGGGTGTGGCACACGCGCAGGAGAATGAAGTGGACCCGAAAACGGCGTTAGTCGGGGACACGGCTCCGCCGGCGGACGCAGGGCCGCTGGATTTGGTTATTCCGCGAGTGAAAGCGGCGCTGGAGCAGTACCAGCAGAGCCTGGGGAGCGGGCCCGATGCGCTGCCTCCACTTACTTCCGCTGAATTCGATTTCAAGACGTCCACGGCCACGACCGTAGGCGGCTCGATTAACTTTTTCATTTTCAAAATTGGCGGGTCGCACGAGAAGGACGTTTGCAACGACGTCACGTTCAAATACTCGGTGCCTCCGCCGCCGAAGGGTTTGACGTCGCACTCGAAGCCGAATCCACCGACGCTGACAGAAGACCTCCTCAGCACGATTCAAGCTGCGGCTTTGGCGGTGAAGTCGGCGGGAAGCCTGGGGCCGCTGGGATTCAGCCAGCTTACTGTGACGATTCAATACGGCGTCAAGTGGGACGGGAACCTGGGCGCGAACGTGCCCATTTCGTTCGTGACCGTGGGGCTGAGCGGCGACAAGAATAAAAATACGGTGCAATCCGTGAAACTGGTGTTCGGCAAATAGCCGGCCGCCCTGCGAAAGCGAAGACTTGCGCGAACGCGGCGGGCGCAAAAGCAGGGTGTACAATGATGGCTGCTTCTAAAACCTCGGCGGAAACTCTGGTGAAACGCACATCATGAAGATACCGCACAACACGAACAAACATCGCAATTTTCGATTCTTTGTGGGAGTGGGATTTGCTCTGGCGCTGGCGGGAAGCAGTTTGGCGCAGAGCGCGCCGGAAAGAACGCTGATCGTGAATGGAAAGACTGTGGACGCGGGATTGCGGGAGATCGATGGCCACGCTTACATTGATGTTGAAACTCTGGCGAAACTCACGAACGGCAGCGTCGTCATCGGGCCCACTCGAGTGGTGCTGAAGATACCTGCCGCGAAGTCCGCCGCTGCTGCTACGACCGCCTCTGCCGCGCCGGTTGGCGCTGAGCCGGTTGCCGCCACGGCACCCGAAGTTAATACCGCTGCCGCTGCCGTCACGCCTATTGAGGTCCCGTCCACTGCGGCTGCAGCCAGCGCCGCCGCAGCCGAGCCCGCCGCGCCCGCTGCCGCGATTGCTCCGGTCGCTGTCGCTCCCGTTCAACCGCCGCCAGGGCTTTCTCGCCCGTTTGCAGCCGCGGCGGTCGCCGAGTTGGCGGATATGAGGGAGTGGCGCGGAGCTATCTCGGCGATGATCACGCACGGATTGGCCATCAGCGACGGGTGGGCGCAGGGCTACAACGATCAGGTGCAGGCAGGTCTTGCGAAAGCGGAAGTAGCCGCGAGAACCGACGACGACCGCGAAGCTCTCGAACTACTTCGCAATGAAGCCGGCAAACTGGCGAGTTGGTGGAACACCGTGCTCGGGCAGAGGCAGGCGCTCAACGGCGCGACCACCATAGATCCGGACGCGCTCAAGAACGATCAGTTTCTGCCGGGTATCCGGACTTGCAGCCAGTTTCTGACTTCCATGATCGTCAGCGGCACTTTCTCTGACGATGGGAGTTGCCACTAGGGGGACAGCATGAGTGAACCAACCAAAGAGGAATTGCTAGCGCGCATCGCGGAGCTGGAGAAACAGAGCAGCGGGACCAAGCGCAGCGGGGCGCTGGAGTTTCGGGTGGGAGAGAAGGGCGGCGTCAGCGTGTACGGGCTGGGCCGCTTTCCGGTGACACTCTATTACGAGCAGTGGATTCGCCTGCTGGATGTGTCCGATGGGCTTCGCGCGTTCCTGGAAGAAAACAAGCCTCGGCTGAAACTGAAGACCAAAGAGTAAGCTGGCTTCCCTGCCGCTATCCGCGTACAGCGACGCGGTTAGTCAGAATTTCGTGATGTCAACCGGCGTCAGGCCTTTTTCGGCGCAGTGATCGTGGTAGCGTTTTAGGAACGTTTGCCAATTCTCGACGCCAACCGTGTTGCCGGCGTCGTCGAGAAAATTGAGCGCTCCTTCGATCACGGCGAAAACGATAGTCTCTACTTTGCCGACCATGCGCGGCGAGTGCGTGGACCCGGCAACCTCGAACACAACGTCGCCGGCTTCGGAAGTCCAGCCCTCGTCATAGGTCCAGGCGCCTTGCACGGTGTAAACGACGACCGTCCCAGGATGGAAATGGACCTGGAGCGCCGCGCCCAGCTCGGACCGAATGAAAAGAACAATCTGGCCGGTGACGGGATTCAGTTTGATGAGTTTTATGAAATGTCCGGGCGCCCAGGGGATCCAGGGCAGCTCACTGGGCTTGATGTGACTGGCAAGCGCTTTGCGAACGGGTTGCGCGGCTTGAACGTTTTCCATGACTGAGCCTCCGTGTTTAGGTAACCGCCGTCGATGGCCGCTATTCTACACTTTACCCATGCAATAGTTGCCAGCGTGAGGCTGACGCGCCTGCCGAGGGCGAATGTCGCGGAGATCGATCTGCGCGCGCTGGAAGCAGTTGGGTGTATTGGCGCGGGGCGCAAACGCGGCGAGCTTATGACTCGCGAAGGGCAATCATGGGGTCCACTTTCGTCGCGCGCCGGGCCGGAAGGTAGCTAGCTAGAACGGCGGCCGCAAACAAAAGCAGCGGTACGATTAGAAACACAGCCGGATCATGGGGGCGAACACCATAGAGCAAACTTGCCATCAGGGACGCAGTCGATGCAGAAACAACCAACCCGGCAACGATTCCCACGCCAGCAAGCGCGACCCCCTTGCGTAAGAACATTCTCAGAATGTCGTCCCGCTGCGCGCCCAGGGCCATGCGGATACCAATCTCGCGCGATCTTTGGCCGACCATATAAGCCAACAAGCCGTAAATTCCGATGGAAGCAAGGAGCACCGCTAATCCAGCAAATCCGCCCACCAGGTCGGCAGAAAAACGGTGTGAAGCCAGTGACCGATCGAGGACGTCGTTCATAGAAGCAACATTAAATATCGGCACGTCGGGATCGATGCTCTGGATTTCACGCCGAATCTTTGGTTCAAGCAGGGCCGCGGGCAGAGACGTCCGCAACACCAGGCCCAGGTTCTTGCTGGAATCTTGATAGGTGGAAACATAGATGTGTGGAACGCCATCGATGTCGAGACCGTCGCTCTTAATATCCTTAACGATACCCACTACGGTCGTCCACGGCTTGGTAGGGTCTCGTCTGAACCGCATTCTGCGGCCAAGCGGATCCTGGGTTGGCCAAAACTTATGGGCGGTGCTTTCATCAATGATGGCCACCAGCGGTTTGCCGTCTTCATCGGCCTCGGTGAATGAGCGGCCGCGTAGGAGCGTCGACTGCAACACCTTAAAATAATCCGGACTTATGCGAATCCTCTCGGCGCGCAGATCCTGCAAGGACTCGACTGGTCTGTCTTCAATCACTAAGCCCTCATTCGCTACGCCACCGACCGCGTTGGGGTTGATGTTGGTGGTCGGTAGAGCTGAGGTGATTGCGGCGAGTTCCACTCCCGGAATTGCCTTCATGCGCCGCAGCAGCTCACGATCAAAGGTGGCTCTGCGAGGGATATCGAGATACGGATCCATCTCTGTTTCGTTGGGATTCGGAAGCTGCATGTTTGCGGTGACAACTTGAGTTGGATTAAAGCCTGGATTTTCCTGCAACAGGTCCCGCAGAGTACGCAGCAGCAAGCCGGCTCCGACCATCAGTATGACGGCGAACGCCAGTTCAGAGACGATTAGAACATCCCGCAAGCGGCCGGTCTTGGTGCTGTAGCCGGAACCTCGACCGCCTTCCCGAATGGCCGAGGACAGGGCGCCTTTTGCAGAACGAAGCGCTGGAGCAAGTCCAAACACTAAGCCGGTGACAATAGAAATCAGCAGAGCGAAGGCCAGCACGACCCAGTCGATTCGCACTTCGTTGAGCCGGGGAACGTTCGATGGCACAAAGCGCAGGATGAAACCCAAAGTACCCACTGCGGTTGCGATTCCCGCGGCGCCGCCGATGAGCGACAGCAGCATGGACTCGGTCAGCATCTGGCGGACTATTCGGCCGCGGCTGGCCCCCAGCGCTAACCGCACCGCCATCTCTTGTTGTCGCCCCGAAGCGCGCGCCAAGAGGAGATTGGCAATGTTCAACGATACGATGCAAACGATCAGGATTGCCGCGCCCAGTAAGACCAGCAGCATGGGCCGAACGTCGCCCACAAGAGTTCCTTGTAATGGTTGAACCTCAATGGTCCATTGGGCCTGCGGCGGGTAGTCTTTCGGAAAGTCGTGGCGTAGTTGGTCAGCCATGGCAGTGAGCCGCGCCTGAGCTTGCGCCAGTGTGAGACCAGGCTTAAGTCGGCCGATTCCATTTACTAAAATCCGGGTATCACGCATTGGCGGGGGAAAGGGATCTCCTATGAATCCGCCGGCGCCAAACACTTCTGCGTCGCCGGAAGTCGTCGGTCCAGGATGGCGAAATCCGCGCGGCAGAACTCCGATAATTGTAAGGGGATCATTGTCGATCCGCATGGTACGGCCGATAACGTTCGGATCGGCGCCATAGGCACGGCGCCACAGGCCATCGCTGATCACGGCCTCGGGAGCGAAACCAGGGGCGAAGTCCTGCGGGCCATACAACCGTCCAACTTGCGGGACCACACCCAGCATGGAAAAGTAACTAAAACTGGTATTGACCCCCTCAACGCGCTCGGGCTGTTCGGTGCCGGTCAAATTCTCGCTACCTTCAAAGATCGGGGACACATCTTCAAATACACCTGATCGCGTCTGCAAGTCATCCAGTTCGGGCTTGGAAAACCTAACGTCGCGCAATCCCACGCCGGGCTCGTTAAAGAAGACTCGTACCAAACGATCGGGATCGGGGTAAGGCAGAGGACGTAACAAAACGGTATTCACGATGCTGAAAATGGCGGTGTTGGCTCCCACGCCCAGAGCCAGCGTCAGGACAGCTACGATCGTGAATGTGGGCATCCTGACCAGCATGCGCAAACCATAGCGAACATCCTGAAGTAAAGTCCACATGTGGAGGCTTCCTTTAGGCCCTATGCCTGGTTAAGACTTAGGTTAGACCTCGCGCTGCCTCGGACGCTTAAGCACAATTCAGACCATAAGTCGAAAACGGCTATGCTACTAAAAAGATTAATCCAATATGACGGAGAGCCTGTTTTGTTGCAGACGACACCGTCCGATTGCGAAATTGGGTGTCCGTTATTGGGCAGGCTATCTGGTCTGATTCCTTATTTTTTGACGAGTCAACCTAGCGCTTGATGCGGCGTTCATCACATCGGAACTACCCCATTCGCAACTGGTTCTTAAATTATAAGTATCGAACGGCACTTTCCATTTGCCGTCGGGCTTTTTTTCCACACGGCGTAGATCGATGAGAATGGGGAAATCAGCGCTGCGGGGGTTTTGCAACGGATGACGCTGAGGCGGAGCTGGAAGCGGGAGACGAATTGGCGGCCGAGTTAGCAGATTCCGGCGCGGGGGCTGGCGCGGCGGTCGAAGGAGATGAAGCTGGAGGCTTAGTCGTGATGGGCTGCACGGGCTTGGGGGCCGACACGCCGGCGACACTTGATCCGAGGCCCAATTTCTGCAAACTGAGCGCGTTGAGTTTGCCGGATGGCTCCAGGCCATTACCCGACTGAAATTTCTGCATCGCAGAGACAGTGTTCGAGTCCCATTTCCCGTTTGGCTGGCCTTGGTAATAGCCATTGCGAGCCAGCGCCGACTGAATTTCAGAAATGCGTGCGGGGGTGGGAGCTTTTTGCGTGGGTTCGCGCCTGGAATGATGCTTCTTCGAAACTGTTTTCTTCTTGGCGGTAGTGGAAGGAGCAGATGCGGATGAAGATGAAGACGAAGCCGATTGTTGCTGGTATGCAAATGCCTGGGCGGATGCAACCAGGAGAGCCGCGGCAATTGCCAAACATTTTATGGTTCGCGTCATCGAAGGCTCCCTGCCCTATTATCGCGCAATCAAGTCTCAGAACAAGGCGTGGAGAACGGGTGAGCGCTTATTAGACAATGAATGAAATGGGATGGCCGCGCGTAACCTAGCTACTTAAAGACGCCAGCCTAATGGCCGCCGCTGCAAATTCAATTCAGAGACCGTCCGCTATTGCGCCGCGGGCACCGCGCCCGCGAGGAAAAGCGTCAACACGCGATCGTTGGCTCCGCGCTGCGCAACCTTGAAGAGCACGTCCTGGCCGGGCTTGAGTTGGGCCATCTCACGATGATAGTCGGCCAGATTGTTCACGGGTGTGTGATTGATTTCGATGATTACGTCGCCGCGGTTGAAGCCGATATCTTCGGCGAAGCTGGCGGGCTCGACTTCGGAGACGATTACGCCGGTCACTTTGCCCATGTTCAGTTTGCGCGAAAGATCGGGCGTTAATTCTTCCACGTGCAGACCAAACTGCCCGGGCGTCTCTTCCTCTCCCGGTTGATCTTCTTCGGCTTGCGCGGACTGCGGGAAAATCTTTGAGCGGTCGGCGACAGTGAGCGAAACATCTTTGGTCTGTTTGCCATGAACCACGCGGATTTGCACGGACTGTCCGATAGCGGTCTGCGCAATCGGATTTACGAGATCGGCGCCGGTATGAATGGGCTGGCCGTTCACGTCGGTGATGACGTCGCCAGGCTGCAATCCGGCTTTATCCGCGGGGCTATTGGGCTCGACGGCTTCGACCACGATTCCGTAGGGAGCGCCAAGTTCCTTCAGGAGAACGGGATTATTGCTGCGCTCATCCTGAAACGTGATGCCGATGGAACCGCGGGTGACCTTCCCGCTGGTGATGAGCTGGTTGTAAACGTTGATCACGACATTGGAAGGCATGGCGAATCCAACGCCCTCAAACCCGCGGCTGCCGGTATAAATCGCGGTATTGATTCCGATTACTTCCCCAGCCATGTTGACCAGCGGCCCGCCGGAGTTTCCGGGGTTGATGGCGGCGTCGGTTTGAATGAATCGTTGGAATTGATGACCGATGTTGGAACGGTCTTTCGCGCTGATGATTCCGGCGGTGACCGTGGAATTCAATCCGAAGGGGCTGCCAAAGGCGAGAACCCAGTCGCCAACCTGTACGCCGTCAGAATTGCCGAGCTTTGCCACCGGCAGGTCGTGACTTGCGTCAATTTTAATTACGGCGAGATCGGTATCCTTGTCGATGCCAATTACGTGAGCGTTGTAATGGTTGGGATCGCCGTCGATGGTGACTTGGATTTTGCTGGCCTGGTCAATCACGTGATCGTTGGTGAGGATGAAGCCATTTTTGTTGACGACCACGCCGGAGCCAAGGCTGCGCTCGGCGTCCTGGCCGGTATCGGGCGTATCAAAATAGCGGTCGAAGAAGTCCTGGAAAGGATCGCCCAGGGCGTGGGGCTTCTTGCCTCCCTTGGGCTTTTCGACGATCTGCGTGGTTGAAATATTCACAACAGCGGGTCCGAGCTTTTTAGAAATGGCGGCAAAGCCATTGGAGAGATTGACCGGATCCGGAATGGCCAGGAGCGGGGCGCCGTTGGCTCCTTGATCGCGGGTGGCCAGGGCACGGCCTGAAATCAGCGTGCCAATCAGGATACCGATGCCCAGAGTGGCGACGACGAGGAGGGTGGCAAAAATCTTGCGGTGCCGAATCCAGCTATATAACTCTATGAATTGGATACCCATCCTCGAACTCCTTAGGGTCGCGCCGAAGTTTCGCAGGCGCCAAAATCACTGAACGGAAGCGACGAACGCTCAGTATAACACCTATTCTAACCCGCTAAAGCTTCGACGGTTGCGGTACACCGTAGTAAGCAAGACGCGGAATTTCGGAAAAATCGTCGCCGTTCGATCGATATTCGCATTCGCGCGCACCTTGAAACCCGAGTTCCGAAATTCGAGCGAGGATAGTGTGACGCACCTATTTCTGGTCCGAGGGAGTTACGGAATCATCAAAAGCCAGCGGCTGCAAGTCCTCGATGCGAGTGTCAAATTCTTCCACGGACGGACTGCCTTCACGAGGCTCAAGCTTTTCTTGCGCACGGCGTTCGGCCTTCATGCGCGCTTTGTCCATGCGCTTCATTTCTTTCTGGCGCTTCTTGAATGTCGTTGTCATACCCTCTCCTTGGGATGGGTTTGCGGAGCTGGCAATATACGGCAACCGCCAACGCTGATGCTACGAAACTACCAGCGAGGCTCGCGAGGTTGACGGGCTACCTCGCGGTAATCCTCATTGGAAAATCTCTCACGGCCTCCGCCGCCTCCGCCACCGCGGTTTCCGCCGCTGCCCCGATTGCCGCCGGGACCGCTATTGCCGGGGCCGCTGCGAGGTCCGCGTGGACCGCTGGATTCGGACTTGGGCCGAGCTTCGTTGACCTTGAGATTGCGGCCGCCGAGGTCTTTGCCGTCGAGCGCGGCGATAGCCTTGGCCGCATCCGCGTCATTGACCATTTCCACGAAACCGAAGCCGCGCGCTTTACCGGTTTCGCGGTCGGTAGCCACATGAACTCGCGCTAGCTGCCCGAACGGTTCGAAGAGTGTCCGTAGATCCGCCGCAGTGGTCTGAAAACTCATGTTGCCAACAAAAAGATTCTTCATGCTCTTCTCTCCCTGAACGATTTACTCCGCCTGCTGCAAGGATTTTGCGGCCGCCGGACGGACATGCCACCTGAAAAAATCAGTAACCGCGGCAAGGGACCAAGCGTAACAAAACACGAGAGGTCGGGCAAAACAGGTCGCAAGCCGCGCCCCACAAGGCGATAAAGCCACGTAAAACTTTCAGGAAGGGCAGCTCCATCTTAACACGTTTATGCGCAAAATCCACGTTGTGTTGGGCGCGGAAAGCTGTTTCAGCCCTAAGGCGCTGCGACGTGACGGCGGGCGTCGGATGAATGACGCAGGGTGGAAGGGGGCGGCGAAAACGCTAGGAACATTTATTGGAACGGTACTAGAATGCCCGGCATGGTAATCGAGCCATTTCGAGTGCTCACGATACCCGGCAGCCGCGAGGGACTGCACATCCTGGTGCTGAAGGGCGCTTTCACATCGTCATCGTCGCCGGTATTCAACGACGCCGTTGTAGCCGTGGCCGCTCCGCGGCTTATCGTGGACCTCTCGGAAGTTCCCATGATGGACTCGATGGCCATCGGCGCGCTGGTCCGGGCGTTTGTTTCCTGCCATAAGTCGGGACGTAAACTTGCATTGGCGGGAATGAATCACCGAGTGCAGAATGTGCTGCACCTCACCGGGATCGCACCTTTGTTTGATTCGTACGACACGGTCGCACAGGCCGAAGAAGCGCTGGTCTAGCTTTCCTTTCGACGATCATCAATTTAGCCTCTTTCAAACGAATATCTGAGCCTGACCTTTCGTACCATTGACCCCAGTACTGAGCGCCGCTAGTGTTTGATTTTTAAGGGAATTCCTCAATTTCTTTCCGTATTCGGGAGCGATTCATGTGTCGAATTTGGGTTCGCTTGGTCTGTTATGTGTCAGTCACGATTATGCTTGTGGCCGGGGCGTCTCAATGCTCCTTGGCACAGACTCCGACACTGAGCGTTGACGCGGCGGGAAATCCGCATGCGATAAATGCTGATATTTACGGGATCGCGAATTACGGTTTGGACGCAGGTTACGCAAAAGAAATTCAGGTACCCAACATCCGGTGGGGCGGCGACGGAACGACGCGCTACAACTGGCAAGTGGACTCCAGCAACTCGGGCTTCGATTGGTATTTTATGGGCGGAAACGGGGAGGCGACGCCGGTTCCCAGCGCTTCGGCTGATTTGATGATCAATACATATAAAACAGCTTCCAACGCGCACACTCTTCTGACGATTCCGATTATTCCGTATGTGAACAAAATGGCGGCGTGGAACTGCAGTTTTCCTGTCTCGGTGTACGGCGCGCAGCAATCGACGAACCCCTACGTGCATCCGAACGGGGACGATTGCGGCAACAGCATCGCGACGAACGGGACGCAATTAATCGACACCAACATCTACGCCAATCACATTGACAACACCGTCGCGCTGCAGCAAGGCTGGGTGCAGCATTTGCTGGCGACATTCGGCACAGCCGCGAACGGAGGCGTTCCCTACTACCAACTGGACAACGAACCCGGAGGATGGAGCAACACGCACCGTGACGTCGAACCGAACCAGCCCGACTACGACACGATTATTTCCCTGGGCCAACAGTACGCCGCGATGATCAAACAGACCGACCCTTCCGCGAAAGTATTCGGGCCGGTGGATTTCACGCTGGGCGGATGGATCGGAACTCCCAGCGAACAAAACAATCTCTACGCCGGGCAATACTATCTGCAGAAGATGGCAGCCTACGACCAGGCCAACAACCAACGCATCCTCGATTATTTTGACGAGCACTACTACGGAGGCGGATCGACAGACGCGACGGAACTCGCTTCGACGCGCGCGCTGTGGGATCCCACGTTCAATTCGGGGAGCTGGGTGGAACAATATATTTTCGATGGACCGATGCAGCTGCTTCCGCGATTTGAGAATTGGATTCAGACTTACTATCCGGGGACGAAGCTTTCGATTTCGGAGTACAGCTTCAGCAGCGGAACGAATCCGCTGGTGGACGCGCTGACGGAAGCCGACGTGCTTGGGATTTACGGCCGCCAGGGGCTGGATTTTGCGAATTTCTGGACTGTGCCGCAGCCGACGGATCCGGTGGCGTACAGTTTTCGCTTGTACCGCAACTATGACGGAGCAGGCGGAGAATTCGGAGACACCTCAGTAAATTCGACCAGTACCGATCAAGGGCAGCTTTCGGTTTACGGCGCGCTGCGCTCAAGCGACGGGGCGCTGACGGTGGTGGCGATCAACAAGACTACGAGCGCGATTCAGACCAGCTTGACGCTCGCGAACTTCAATCCAAACGGGACGGCTGCGGTTTACACCTACAGCAACGCGAACCTGACGCAGATTGTTGCCGGGACGCCTGTGCACGTGGCGTCCAACGCTGTGAGTTACAATTTTCCGGCATATTCCGCGACGGTTTTTGTTTTTACGCCGGCGAGCTCTGCACCGGCGGCAACAAAGACGTCTCTTGGCGCATCATCCGCGCAAATAACTCTGGGGCAGGCCGTCACGTTTACTGCGACTGTCGCTCCGCTGTCGGGATCCGGCACGCCAACGGGATCTGTGACGTTTAGTGACGGCGCGACGCAAATTGGAACTGGCACTTTGAATTCGTCTGGAGTAGCGACACTCGGCACATCGAGCCTCGGTGTTGGGTCGCATTCGGTGACGGCGGTCTATTCAGGTGACACGAATTTCTCCGCGTCCACATCCTCTGCGGCGTCGGTCACTGTTTCGGCTCCGGCAAAGGTCGGCACGAGCACTTCCCTTTCTGCGTCTGCGACGCAAGTGACGAGCGGGCAAAACATCACGTTCACCGCAGGGGTCGCACCGCAATCTGGAAGTGGAACGCCGACCGGCACCGTCGCGTTCCTGGATGGTTCTTCGCAGATTGGCGTGGGGACGTTAAGCGCAGGGTCGGCTTCGTTCAGCAGCGTCAGTCTTTCAGTGGGAAACCATACGATCACGGCCGCATACTCTGGTGATTCAAACTACGCAACATCGAACTCTGCCGCACTGAACGTGAACGTCGTGGCTCCGCCGACGGCGGACTATTCGCTGACGATGAGCAGTTCGGCTCTCAGTGTGGCGAAGGGAGCTTCCGGGACTTTGACAGTCACGGTAACGCCCAAAAACGGATTTAAACTGGCGGTGGGGCTTGCGTGCTCGGGCTTGCCGGCGGGTGCAAATTGCGGCTTCAATCCGCCGAGCGTGACGCCAGCAGGGAGCGCCGTGGCGGCAACTTTAACAGTACAAGCACCCGGTGGCGGCGGAACTGAGGTCCCGTCGAGAGGCTCATTCCCCGGATCCGCCAATATGCCCTTATTTATTTTGGCGATGGGGCTCGCGGGACTGGCGAGAGTAGCCGGAAACGCGCGATCAGTTACGGCGATTGTGAGATTTCAGCGCGCGTTCCTGGCATCGGCAATGTTCGTTGGGCTGCTTTTCACGGCAAGCTGCGCGGGATACATCCACGAAAATACAGTACAGCCGACGAGCTACATGGTCACGGTTACGGCGTCCGCTGCGAACGGCCCGACTCACACGCAGCAGTTCACGCTAACTGTGACGCATTGAGAATTAAAACCGCCAGTTCTATGAGGACAATGCAGGTCCGCTGACGTACCATACCCTTCCTGGATTGAATGTTCCCCTGTGTTTAGTTTTCTCATTTTGGTGACATGTTGCTGGTCGCGCAGAGATCGAGGACCCATTAGCTCGGGTATTGACGCCGTGTTCGATGCGATGGAAAATCCTATCCGGCTGGAATCGGCTGAGAGACGATGCAGAGATTAGGAATTCCCCGGGGCGTAAAATCGATAAGCGGATAGAGGGAGAATTATGAGAAGAGGAGCAATTTTGCTGTTGGTATTGGCATTTTTAGCGATGTCGCTGGGGAATGCAGCGCGGGCGCGAAACAACGCGGCGCAGAATCAGCCCACCTATCACGTCACGATGACTCCGGGCACCATCGTCACCATTAATTACCAGCACCGCAGCGGATCCACGACCATCGGATTCCAGGGCTCGCCTCTGCTGCCCTTCGCCAAGGGACAGGCCAAAGTGAACGGGAAAGTGGGCCGCATCCAAATCAACGCTCAGTTCAGCAAACTGGAGCCAGCGCAAAAGTTCGGCAACGAATATCTGACGTATGTGCTATGGGCCATTACGCCCGAAGGGAAATCAAACAATCTCGGGGAGATTCTGTTAGACGGGGACAAGAGCAAAATCGACGTGACCACTTCGCTGCAGACGTTCGGGCTCATCGTGACGGCGGAACCGTATTTCGCGGTATCGCAACCGAGCAATGTGGTGGTGTTGCAAAACGTGGTTCTGCCTGAGACCAGCGGGACAATCGACCAGGCGCCGGCGAGCTACCAATTGCTGGATCGCGGCGCGTACAGCTACGAAGTATCAAAAACGAGCGGCAACCTCTCCAGATCCGGCAACAAGGTTCCGCTGGAGCTATTCGAGGCGCAAAACGCGGTGCAAATCGCGATCAACGCAGGGGCCCAAAAGTACGCGTCGGATGCGCTGAACAAAGCGCAAATCTCTCTGACGCAGGCGCAGGACCTGCTGGCACGCAACGGAAACAGCAAGTTGATCGTTCAGGCTTCGCGCGATGCAGTGCAGAACGCGGCAGATGCGCGGCACATCGCCGTACAGCGCCAAGAAGAAGAACGCATGGCGCAGGAACGCGCCGACGCCGCCCAGCGTGAAGCTGACGCGAAGGCTCGGGCCGACGCCGCCGCAGCGAGCCAGCAGCAGGAAGCCGCAGCGCGCCAACAGGCGGAAATTCAAAGACTGCAAGCAGAGCGCGATGCTGCGCAGTCTGCGGCAGCCACTGCGCGCGCGGACGCCGACCGCCTGGCGGCTCAACAACAGGCGGAACGCGAACGGCAGAATGCGGAACAAGAACGGCTGAAGGCGCAACAAGCGCAAGACGCAGCAGCGCAGTCCGAACGCGAAAAGCAGGAGCTTCGCGCGCAATTGCTGCAGCAATTCAATCGCATCCTGCCCACCACCGACACCGCGCGAGGACTGAAAGTCAACATGGCGGATGTGCTCTTCGCGTTCGGGAAGTACGATCTTCGTCCCGCGGCACGCGAGGCTTTGGCAAAACTTTCCGGCATCGTGCTGGGTCACCCGGGCCTAAAACTTTCCGTGGAAGGATACACGGACAGCATCGGGAGCGACGAAGTGAACCAAACGCTTTCAGAGAGACGAGCCGGCGCAGTTCGCGATTACCTGGTTCAGCAAGGAGTGGATCCCGGCTCGATCACGGCAACAGGCTTTGGGAAATCCAATCCGGTTGCAAGCAATGACACGAATGAGGGACGCCAGCAGAATCGCCGCGTGGAAATTATAATTTCCGGCGAGGTAATCGGCACGCAGATCGGCGGCACCCCACCTGCACAACCGTAATATAGGCACGAACCAGCGAAGAAGTGCCCGGTCGCGTGCTCTGCAATACCAGTATTAACGTAGAGCGTCAGTATGAGGCCGGCATGCAAACACGCCCGATGCCTGCATGCCGGTCACGCCAGGGATTACAGAGACCGCAAATAATTCAACAAATCCTGCTGGTCCTGATTCGAGAGTTGATTGAATAGACCGATCACCTGGTTGGCCTCAGAACCATTGCTCGCGTGATTTTGGATCGCCCGGAGCAGGCCGCCATTTGCCGGAGTAGCGCGCCCATCGTGCAGGAAGAAGATCCGCTGCCCCACTCCCCACAAAGGAGCGGTGCGAAACTCGTCGCCTGCAGCCGAACCCTGCGAAACATTGTCCGCCAGGCCCGATCCCATGTGGTGCACCAGCAAATCTGAAAATAGCTGCGCGGTTTGATTGCTTAGCCCGGGAGTAAAAGCAGAGGTACCAGTCTGCATGGAGGGCGTGTGACACATGTCGCAGTGTGCCTTCAAGAATGCAGCTTGTCCGTTTTGAATGGCCCGCTGGGACGGGTTGCCAGGAATTCCCTGGCTGGACTGCGCCGGGGGCGCCAGGAACCTCATAAAGTTAGCGAATTCGACTATATCGCTCAACATCTGGGGGCCCGACAAATTAAAGTTCGTGGAGTCTTCCGGCGTGTAATTGTAGAGGCACGCGGCAGGCGGGTTGGCACGCTCGTTTGGAAACAACTCATTCGTGACACCCATCTCCACGTTGTAAGCCTCGCCCGCAAAAATCTCGAGTGACTTGTTCTGCGCCTTCCATCCAAATCGCGTGATGCTTCCGTCGTTGCCGCTATAGTTCGGATGTCCCGAAATGCCGAGCCACTGTTTCAGTTGGGAATTCGCGCTCATATTGGAAAGAATCGTGGAATCCGGAATAGACTCGATCAAGCCGGCGCCAAAGACCGGCGTGGGAATTCGAAAAATCAGGTTGTTGAGCTGCTGCATTTGTTCGAAGTTCGGCTGGGGCATGACGCAACCCTGCGCATCTTGCCGCCCGGCGATAGTGAAAACGTCGTGAACTCCACCGTCCGCGACTTGGCTTACAGATCCGTTGGCGTTCATCATGTATGGAAATCGGGCTTCGCGTACGGGCCCGTCCGCGGTGATGAAGAACGGCATCGAATTCGACGCACTGTAGTCCACGCCCGCCTGAATCTGGGGGTTGGGGCCGATAAATGGATACTGGTTTTGGCTCGGGCTCGATCCGCCGGAAGCAGGCTGCGAATGGCACCCTCCGCAACTATTCAAGTTGAATCCCGGTCCAAGTCCGCTGCCGGGCTCGTTCGGCGCGCCTCCACTAACGGAATCGACTTGAACGAATCGGGCCAGGCCGTCGTTAAAAAATTGAACTTGCTCGGGTGTGAGTGTGCTGAGGGGTTGGCCTAGACCGCTGTTCGAAGCACGGACCCCAGGGTCCTGAGCCGTGCTGCCTTGGCCACCGCCGCCGGAATTTTGGCCTCCAGGGCCTCGACCGCCTGGCTGCCCTTGGGCAAAAACAGACGGACTCAACGACAAGAATAGGCAAGCTGCACCGATTGTGTAACACCTGATAAGTTTCATTGTTACTCCTTTCCCCCGGGGCCCAAGTCTGACCACAGTTAGGGATGATTCACGCAAAAGCGTGACGTTCGGGAGTTAACCTGGCGGGTGAGTTAACCTTGTGAATCTGTGACGTAGCTGTGGGCTGCGCTATGCCGTTGAAATTCAGATTCACGGCGAATAATGGGCTAGACCATACGTCCGATGCGAAGTGGGGTCAAGGTGGCCGGGGTACAGTTTAGGTACAGTAGCCCGATCAGGAGAAGCAAAGGCGTCAACCGACCCGACACCGAAAGGCGCAGCCGAAAATTTTCAACCGAAAGACCGCTGAGATTGAGAATTGGAGCGAATACTCTTCCGAACTGTCCTGCCAGGATTGAAGAAGATCCTGACCCCGACGCTAAGCACCGGGATAGGCAGCAAAGTCTTCCACTACGATATGTAGTTTCAATTACTTACGCGTTCACCTCCAGGACATAATCGTTTCACCGCCGGTGCATTGTTATCCCTGCCCGGATCAGCCAAAGTGCGCTCGTTCGGGGATCAAGCCCAGTTCTCCGAGACGGTCGGTGGCCGGGTTTCTTCCACCGATATAAGGAGAAAACAGATGCAAGCGTTCACCGGTCTTAGCTTATTGGCTCTGTGGGCAAACAAGGTTCGCTCGGCGGTGATCGAACCGCCAGCCATCGGATTTGTGGTCGAGGTACCGTTCGACTTCGTTGTTGGCACGGGCAGCTTTTTGGCCGGCACCTACCGATTTGAGGCACTGCACAGCCCGACTCCCGGAGTTTGCGTGCTTGCGGTCCGAGGCGCAGACGAACGGGTTTACAAGCTGGCCGTTAGCGCATCGTCGCCGGCAAGTCGTGGGCACAACAGATCCAAGCTGGTCTTCCACCAGCAAGGTACTCGACATTTCCTGACAGAAGCTTGGCTGGAAGGAAGACGGCTCGGGCTGCAGCTTTATCGCTCGATCCAGGACCTGGATTACGATCAGGAAAATTCGAACAATGAAGTGATTCTGCTGGTTGAGCCAGATCAGTACGGCCGCACGGTTTACGTAATCGAGGACTTTGGCTGCACCGCGTGAAAAGTGTCCACGGCGGATACAATTCGCATTTCGCTCGTCTCCGGCTGGCCGCTCGACTGGCTCCAACGCGCTGAACGGCTAGCTGTTTGGCATCCCGAATCAGCGGATGCTAGAATCATGGGTTCGCTCACTCTTCCTGGAGACATGGCGAAGCCCTCTCAACTCTACCGGTTTGCCGATTTTGAAGCAGATGTGCGCGCACGCCAGCTTCGCAAGCACGGATCAAAAATCAAACTGCAGGGCCAGCCCTTCGAGATGTTGCTGATGCTGCTAGAAACTCCCGGCGAAGTGATTACACGGGAGCAGATGCAGCAGAAGCTTTGGCCGGTGGACACCTTTGTTGACTTCGAGCACAGCCTTAATACTTCGGTAAAGAAGCTTCGTCACGCGCTGAACGATTCCGCGGCAGAACCGCGATATATCGAGACGCTGCCCCGGGTCGGATACCGATTTATCGCGCCAGTTACCGTGGCGGAAGAATCCACCGGCGATATCGCAGCGCTGCCCCTCCAGGCCCCTTCCCCAGTAGACGGCATCCCAGGAACTACGGCCGAAGCGTCGTCCCCCCGACACTCGTTCACCTGGTTCCTGGGCCTTGCCCTTGCGGCGACGGCGATTGCGGGAACGGCGGTCGCATTCAATGCCGGTAAGACACGCGATCGTTTGATGGGAATTCTGCGCTCGTCAAAAAATGGCGCGGGGATAGCAGGCGCGGCGAAGAAGTCGCGCCGCTCCGTTGCGGTTCTTCCTCTACAGAATCTCTCCGCCGACCCCAATCAAAATTATTTCGCTGATGGAATGACGGACGAGCTCACTACCGATTTGGCGCAATTTGCGGACTTGCGCGTGATTTCGCGGACTTCGGCCATGCATTACCGGGACAGCAGCAAAACCGCTCCGCAGATCGGAAAAGAACTTGGCGTGGATGCGATAGTGGAAGGTTCGGTGGAACGTGTGGGCGACCGCGTGCGGATTCGCGCGCAGTTGATCGATTGCGCCACGGACCGTCACCTGTGGGCGCAAAGCTACGACCGTGACCTGAAAGACGTGCTGTCGATGCAGACCGAAGCAGCGCGAGAAATCGCGGATCAGGTTCGCGGGTCCGTAGGCTCGCCGCAGGTTAGCCTGCATCCGGCGCATCCGGCGCCCGTGAATCCCGATGCTTACGAGGCTTATTTGAAGGGGCGCTATTTTTGGAACAAGCGCACTCCGGATGGGCTGAATAAAAGCATCGAATATTTCGAACAAGCCATAGCAAAAGACCCGTCGTTTGCAGCCGCCTATGCAGGACTGGCGGATTCCTATTCGATTCTGGGATCGGACGTGCTGCCGGCGGATGTGGCGAGTTCGAAGGCTCGCGCCGCCGCGTCCAAGGCCATCGAACTGGACCCGACAACCGCCGAGGGACACGCGGCGCTGGCGTTAGTGGAATTTTATTACGACTGGAACTGGAAGCAATCGGAAGAGGAATTTCGTCGCGCCATCGAGCTAAATCCGAATTACGCGACGGCCCATCAGTGGTACAGCTACTATCTCACGGCCATGTTGCGCTTCCCGGAAGCGGTGGAGCAAGCCGAGACAGCCCAGCAGATCGATCCTCTTTCACTAGCGATCAACACCTCCGTGGCTACGCGGTATCGCCACGCGGGCAGGGATGAAGACGCTATCCAACTGGACCGGCGCACGCTGGAGATGGATTCCAGCTTTGTTCCCGCGCATTTGTCACTCGGCGCGGTGTACGAAAACCAAGGTTCGTTGCAGCAGGCGATCGATGAGTACAAGAAGGTGATCGAACTCCGTCCCGGCGATCCGTCGGCCCTTGCGTCGCTCGCCTATGTGTATGCACGCTCGGGGCAGAAGGACGAAGCGCGCAGGATACTCAGCCAACTTACGGAAATCTCGAAACAACACTACGTTTCTTCGTTTGAATTCGCGACTATTTACGCCGGGTTGGGTGACGCTGACAACGCGATGTCATGGCTGGAGAAATCTTATCGCCAGCGCGAAAGCCAGATGCCATTCATCAAGTCCGACGATAGACTCAATTCGCTGCATTCGGATCCGCGCTTCCAAGACCTCATCCGGCGCCTCGCCTTTCCTTCGTAATTTTAAGCATGACGCCCACCGCGGCGTTCGTGCGGGGCCGGGAGGGGGCCTCCCCAACCCGATTGGCGCAATTTTGGCTGGCTTGTTACAATAGGAACGGTGGAGCGATAGCGCTTTGGCGCTTTCGGCTCGGGGAATTGCCCCGCAGGTGGAAAACCAACCGTATGGCAGCTCGCACTCTCTACGAAAAAATTTGGGAAGCACACATCGTCCGGGAAGAACCCGGGCAGCCCACCCTGATTTATATTGACCGTCACCTGATCCACGAAGGTACTTCCCCACAGGCGTTTGCGGGACTGAAAGCCGCGGGGCGTAAAGTTCGCCAGCCGCAGCTCACCTTTGCGGTGATGGACCATTCTGTTTCCACGAAGAACCGCTTGCTCCCTGTTCTCGACGCGGACGCACTGGGACAGTTCGAAGCGCTCGCGCGCAATTGCCAGGAGCACGGCGTACATCTTTTCGACCTGCACAGCAAGAATCAAGGGATCATTCACATCATCGGGCCGGAGCTTGGCATCACGCAGCCGGGACAGACGATTGTTTGCGGCGACAGCCACACGTCCACGCACGGCGCATTCGGCGCGCTCGCGTTTGGAATCGGCACCAGCGAAATTGAACACGTGCTGGCTACCCAGTGCCTGACGCAGTTCAAATCGAAGACAATGAAGATTGAAATTAACGGCAAGCGGCCGCGCGGCGTGACGGCCAAAGATTTCATTCTGACGGTCATCGGGAAGATTGGAATTGCCGGGGGCACGGGCTACGTCTTCGAATATATGGGCGAAGCGGTTCGCGGATTGTCCATGGAAGGGCGCATGACCATGTGCAATATGTCCATCGAAGGCGGGGCGCGCGCTGGAATGGTTTCTCCCGACGAGACTACATTCGCATATTTGGAAGGGCGGCCTTTTGTTCCACGCGGAAAAGATTTTAAAAATGCGGTGGACCACTGGCGCTCGCTGGCTACCGATGCGGGAGCAAAGTTCGACGAGACGCTTACTCTGCATGCGAACGAGCTCGCGCCGATGGTGACCTGGGGTACCAACCCCGGGATGGTCACGCAAGTCACCGACCGCGTCCCGGATCCTTCCTCGTTCAACGACCCGGTGGACCGCGAAGCCGCTACGCGCGCGCTCGTTTACATGGACCTGAAACCTGGAACGCGCATTGAGGACATTCCGCTTGACCGCGTTTTCATCGGCTCCTGCACGAACTCGCGCATCGAAGACTTGCGGGCGGCCGCGAAAGTGGTAGCGGGAAAACATGTTTCGTCAGATTTGAAGCAAGCCCTGGTGGTGCCGGGCTCGCGCCGGGTGAAAGTGGAAGCCGAAACCGAGGGACTGGACAAAATCTTTCGCGACGCTGGATTCGAGTGGCGCGATGCGGGTTGTAGCATGTGCATCGGAATGAATGACGACGTGCTCCTGAGCGGAGAGCGTTCCGCCAGCACGTCGAATCGAAATTTTGAGGGCCGCCAGGGTAAGGGCGGGAGAACTCATCTGGTCAGTCCGGTGATGGCGGCGGCAGCAGCCATTGAAGGCCACTTTGTGGATATCCGCGACTGGAAAAATGCAGACGGAGCCGAATAGATGGAACCATTCGTCAAGCACACTGGGCTTGTAGCGCCGCTGGACCGCGTAAACGTGGATACCGACCAAATGGTGCCCAAGCAATTCTTGAAGTTTTTGACGCGCGAGGGCTATGGCCGCGTCCTGTTTTACGATTGGCGCTATCTGCCGGGGGAAAAGCTGAATCCGGATTTCGTTTTGAATCAGCCGCGGTACAAGGGCGCTTCCGTGATTCTGGCGCGCGCGAATTTCGGATGCGGTTCGAGCCGCGAACATGCGCCGTGGGCCATACTTGATTACGGATTTCGCACGATTCTGGCGCCGAGTTACGCGGACATTTTTTATAACAATTGTTTCAAGAACGGGATTCTTCCCGTTACGCTCTCGAACGAACAGATCGACGAGCTTTTCCAGCGTGCAGAGAAGCGGGAGGGCTATCGCGTGACGGTAGATCTTGAGAAGCAGACTGTCACCGACGATAGCGGACTGAGCTATTCATTTGAGCTCGACCCGTTCCGTCGTGATTGTTTGCTGCGCGGGCTCGACGACATCGGCCTGACCCTGGTCCACGATGCCCACATTACAGGCTTCGAAGGAAAGAATCTGAGGCTCCCCGTGATGTACGATCCGGTGGATGTGAAATACCACAAGCAAGAACCTCCGCAACACAACTAACCGCAGATTGAAGAAATTTTAACGCTGAGCGCTTAATCGCTAAGATTCCTTGTGCATGACGGGCTCGAGGGATTCGGGGGCAATGGCGGGGGCGTGGCCTTTTAATTCGGCGAGCAGGATGCCGGCGAAAATCAGGGCGGCACCGAGTAACACGCGGCCTCCCAGATGTTCGCGCGCGAGGAGCCAGGAAGTTATCGCGGCGAACACGGGCTCGAGACTGATCAGGATTGCGGTGTGAGTCGGTGAAGTGTACTGCTGCGCCCAGGTTTGAAACGAGAAGCCAATTGCGGTGGAACCGATTGCGGTGACGAGAATCGCAAAGATCAAAGTGCCGGTCGGGACGAAGCGCGGCGGTTCCCATCCGGTGACGGCCAGCAACGGCACAGCGAACGAGGCGAGAATCGCAGTGGTGGCCACTTGCACCACCGCCAGCGCGCCGACGGAGTGCTGCCCGACGTAGCGGCCGATGAAGATCATGTGCACGGCGAACATCACGGCGCAGCCGAAAACGATGGGATCGCCGCGATTCAGCCCGCCGAGACCTTCCGGCGGCACGGTGAGAAAATAGAGGCCTACCAGCGCGGCCAGAGCGCCGGCCCAAATCCACGCGTTAATCCGGCGGCGCGCAAACAACGCCAGAAGAAGAGGGACGATTACGACGCTCGATCCGGTAATAAACGCGGCTTTCGAAGGCGTGGTGTATTTCAGCCCGCTGGTCTGAAAGACGTACGCGGTGAACATACAGAAGCCGATTTGCGCGCCGGCCCAGACTGCTTTTCCGCTGATGCCGCGAAGTGAACGCCGAAAGAAAATCGCCATCACTACCGCAGCGAGCGCAAACCGGACCGCGAGGTAGACGAGCACGGAAACGTCCGCGAGCGCGTCCTTTACGGCCACGAAAGTGGCGCCCCAGATGAGCGCGCAGAAGCCTAAAGCGAGGTCGGCGCGGACGCGTTTGCTGAACATGGCGCAAAGAGTTTAAGCGGCGCATGGAAAGGTGACAATCCCCAAAATGGCCGGCGTTCATGGCGCGGAATACGCGGGGAAGAACCTACTGTTGCGCCTGCTGATAAACAATTTTTCCGCCGACGATCGTCATCACCACGGGAATCGTAAGTATCTCGCTCGGCCTAGTTTCGTTGAGGTCCTTGGGATACACAACGATGTCCGCCAGCATTCCGGGCGCAATAGTTCCCTTGCGCTGCTCTTCGAATTGGGCGAAGGCGGAGCCCACGGTGTAGGCGCGAAAACAATCCTTCGCGCGCAAGCGCTCCTGCGGCTGCCAGCCGCGTTTGGGCATGCCATCGGTCAATTGCCGCGTAACGCATGCGTAAATTCCGCGAAGCGGATTGATGGGTACCACGGGATAGTCCGTGCCGAAGGCTAGAGGGACTCCGTTTCGCTCCATGGTGTGCCAGGCGTAGGCGCCGCGCGAACGTTCCGGGCCAAGACGGTCTGTGGCCCAACGCTCGTCGTCGAGGAGATGCGCGGGCTGCATCGAGGCAATGACATTTAGCTTTCCGAAGCGCGCGAAGTCGCCAGCTTCGACCACCTGCGCGTGCTCGACGCGGTCGCGGCGGTCGCGCGGGCCATTGGCTTCGAGCACGGCGGCGAAAGTATCAAGAGCAACGCGGTTCGCGCGATCGCCGATGGCGTGAAAGCCGAGCTGAAATCCTGCGCGATCGCGCTCGATGGCCATTTGTTTTAGCCGATCCGGTTCGATTTCAAGAATTCCAGAGGTGCTGGGATCATCCGAGTATGGCGCGAGCATCGCGGCTGTGCGCGAACCGAGCGAGCCATCCATGATTAACTTTACCTGTCCGGTCTTGAGCCACGGGTCGCCTGGATTTTCCGGGGTGGAGCTACCACCGAAACGCCGCATTTCTTCCAAACGCGAAACAGGCACAAGAAATGGAAGCCACTCGGTAACATGGAATTTCAACTTCCCTTCCCGCTTGAGCTGGTCTAAAACCAAGAAATTCTGCCAGCCGTAATTTGCTGCGTCATCCGCGTCCATCACTGAATTGTCCTGCACGGATGTGACGCCGTATTGCACGGCTTTGTCCATCACGAGTTGGAACGCGCGGCGACGCTGCTCCATGGAGTAGCGAGGGATGCGGCCGTAAACCAGTGACATCGCGGATTCTTCGAGCATGCCGGTCGGCTCGCCGGAGCTTGCATCTCGTTCTATGTGGCCGCCGGGAGGATCTGGAGTGTCGCGCGTGACGCCCGCGATTTTAAGCGCGCGAGAATTCGCGATAGCGACGTGGCCGTCGAGTCGGCCGAAAACCATGGGGTGGTCTGTAGAGAGGGCGTCGAGATTCTGGCGGGTGGGAAATTTCTTCTCAGGCCACAGAGTGTGGTCCCATCCGCGTCCGAGAATCCATTCGCCAGGTTTGTAATCCTTCAGGCGCGCGCGAATTCGGTCTTGAAATTCGGGGATCGACTTTACGCCGGTGAAATCAATTTGCAATTTCGCGTAGGCCGCACCGAAAAGATGGATGTGCGCATCGTTGAACCCGGGCATGGCGAATTTTCCGCCCAGATCAATTACGCGTGTATTCGGACCAATGAGCGCCTGGACCTCGGCTGCTTGTTCCGATTTGACGGCGTCGCTGATGTTGTACGCGACCGCGACGATTGTCTCGCCGCGAATCGCAATCATGCTGGCACGTGGGTGATTCTCATCCATAGTGCTGATAATTCCGTTGGTCAGAACCAGGTCTGCGGGAATTTGTGGGGACGGAGCGCCCGATTGAGTCTGCCGCAGCGGGCTTGGTCGCGCTTCCGCTTTGATGGCGTGCCAAGAGAGAAACGTGAACGGGATTGCGATAGCGACGGCTGCGGCGATCCGAATGCGAATCGCAAACAAGCGTGCGCGCGAGTCCGCCGATACCGATCGCGAAAGAATTCGAATCGTACGAAACATCAGGGCTGGGCCCCGGCGAGAGCGACAGTGGTCAGAAAGAGGCGCTTGAGTCCGGCTTCGCGCCCGGTGGCGTCATACCATTCCGCGAGCGTGTGCGAGCTCCCGCCTTTACCTCCTCCGCCGATAGAGACGGCGGGAATGCCGAGAGAAAGTGGAATGTTCGCATCGGTAGAGCTGCGTTCCAGGCGCGAACGATTGCCCAGAAAACGGTCCACGCTTCGAAGGGTATCGAGAAGCGGCGAATTGTCGGGAAGTTTTCCCGCAGGGCGCGAACCAAGCGAACGGAAATTTACGTTAAGCGAATCGCTGTTCGGCCTGGCGGCGGACATTTCTTCTTTTATGCCTGCCTGCGCCGCGTCGCGCAGCGCAGCCTCCATAGTCTTCACCTGGGCTTCGTCTTCGGAGCGGAGATCGACTTTGACTGCGGCACTCGCGGGGATGGAATTCACGGACGTGCCGCCTTCGATAACGCCGAAATTGAACGAGCTGCGCGGAGCTTCGGGAACCGCTACAGCGGAAAACTTTACGATGGCGCGGGCAAGCGCCGTGATCGGATTGGGCGCGCCGAAGTCGGACCAACTGTGCCCGCCGGCCCCGGTGATTGTAACTTCCACTCGCTGCGAAGCGATGCCTTGGGTAGTGATGTGCTCGATGGAAGCGCCGTCGATGGCAATCACGGCAGCGAGGCGCGAACCGTAGCTCTCGACCAGGGCGCGGATGCCGCGAAGATTGCCTTCGCCTTCTTCGCCGACGTCGCCGGCAAGGACGATTGTCTTGGTGGTGCGAATCCGAGACTCGGAAAGCGCACGCGCCAAACCGACGAGAGCAGCGAGGCCGGCTCCGTTGTCAGCAATACCCGGCGCGGTCAAGCGATTGGCGTCACGCTTGACGCGCACATCAGTGGAGGCGGGGAAAACGGTGTCGAGATGCGCGACAAGAAGGATGATGGATTTAACGTCCGAGCCGGGGCGTTCGGCGATGACATTGCCGGTTTTATCCGTGCGAACCTGTAGGCCGGTCGCTTCGAATAGGGTCTTGAGAAATTCGCCGCGGCGCGCTTCGCTGAACTCAGGAGCGGGAATTTCAGTGAGACGAATCTGCTGTTCGGTCACCCAGTCCGCGTTCTTGGCGATCCAGTCGAGGCCGCGGGCGCAGTCGGGCGTAACGGCGAGTTTTTCGATCGAGTCGTCCGTGGCACGCGCGGAAAGTGTGACCATCAAGAGAAAGATACAGGAGATGTGAAAGAGTTTCACGTGTTTCGTGCACGGAATTCTACAGCGAGCAGCGGATGCAAACAAGGAACTGACCTGGACGGCGGTGAGTCAGTTTCCCCTAATCCGTCCTTACCCGGACATGTTCGGCGCGATCAAGGGGGATCGACGCCGAAGCAATATACTTTCGACCCCGTCCCATGCGGGCTGATGGTGATGCCGTATTCCCCCGGCGGCAGATCATATGGGACGGAGAGTTTTAAGGATGACTTCCCAAAATGACCGGTGTCAAATGCCAGCAGTCCGGGCCGATCGGGGGAATTGCTCGGTTTCGGATCTTTTACGAATTTGAGGATGCGCCTGTCAGCCTTAGCCTCGAATCTTTCCAAACGAACGCCGAAATATTTGGATGGATCAACCGGCCGTACGGCAAACTCTGCCCTTTGGTTCAGTTTCAGCCTGACTGGCGATTTCTGGCCCTGCACAATCATCTGACCCTTGACCTCGCCCGTCAAACTATTAGAGCTCGCGCTCATTTCCGGGATTTCGCGTTCGAGTGGAGTAAGTGAATCGTCTTTTGGGTTCACCCAATAGACGGAGTTCGGCACTTCCGGTTCCACTTGCCCACCATCGGTTCCGAAAACCTGTGTAGTAATCCCGACGGACGAGATCAAGAACACCAATAGGAGCGGAGGATGAAGGAGTTTTAACCGGGCCATACTCGTTACTCTAGCATCAATCTGTTAGCCCTGATTCACACGCTAACCGGAAACTGACCCACTACCGCCCGGGTGCGCACCTCTTGATGTCCGATTGATGCTGCGCGTATCGCTCGAACCAGGGTGAAAGCATGACGGCGATTCAGTTGCCGCGCGAGGTGGAAGAACCAAGCAAGGCGAGGATTTCTTCTTCGGTGAGGACGCGCTCGGATTGTTTGGCGACGTTGAAGATGCGATCGACCAATTCGTCCGTCGCGGGGACGCCGCGTTTTTCGAGCCAGAAGATCACGTTGGAGCGGCCGCTGAGCGGGCCAACTTCGATCACTTGTTCAAGGCCGAAGAGATGCGAAGGCACACCGCTGTAAATCGAGTTCGCCAACTCGTGATCGTTTTTCTTGTAGGCTTTCACGATGGCCGCGGCGTGGACGCCGGTAGCGGTGCGAAATGCGTCGCGTCCGACGACCGGATAATTCGGCGGGATTTCGGTGTGCGTGGCTTTGGCGACGGCGCGGGAATATTTTTTTAGCGTGGAAAGGTCGCGGTCGATTAGCCCGAGCAGGCGCAGATTGACGAGCATCAGCTCCATCGGAGTGTTGCCAACGCGCTCGCCCAAGGCGAGAGCTGCGGCGTGGACTTGATCGGCACCGGCGGCAATGGCCGCGAGCGAATTGGCGATGGCGAGGCCGCGATCGTTGTGGCCGTGCCAGTCCACGCGAATTTGTTCGCCGGACGGTTTGACGACTTCTTCGATCGCAAATTTTACGAGGTTGAATGCGCCGCGCGGCGTGGCGTGGCCGACTGTGTCGCACAGGACGATGGCACGCGCGCCGGACCGGATGGCGGTGGAATAAAGCGTAATCACCGTGGAGGGGTCGGTGCGCATGGTGTCTTCGGTGACGTACATCACGGGGAGGCCGGCGGCGGCGGCGAATTTTACGGCTTCCTCGGTGGTGCGCTGGAGATGATCAACGGTCCAGTCTTCGACCAGGCGGCGGATGGGGCTGGAGCCGATGAAGGTGGCCGCTTCGATGGGCATGCCGACGCGCTCGGAAATTTCGATGATGGGCTTGATGTCGTTTTTGTGGGTTCGCGCGGCGCAGTTGGGACGGATCTTCATGCGCGTATTTACGATTTCTCGCGCGAGGGCTTCCGTGTCGGCGTAGGCACGCGGGCCGGCGCCGGGGAGGCCGATGTTCACGGTGTCAATGCCGAGCGATTCCATCAGGTGAAGGATTTCGATTTTTTCGGCGATGGTGGGATCGTGGACGGAGGGGTTCTGCAAGCCGTCACGGAGCGTTTCGTCGTTGAGCATGATGCGGCGGCCAGCCGGGATTTCGGCGCCGGTGTACGTGTTCCAGTCGTGGATGAGTTCGTGTTTCATTGCAGGCGCTGATGTGCGATGCGCTTAGTAGCGCACGGTGTAGCTGTGGGGTGGCTGCGAGCGGTCGGGGGTGTAGAGAGTCTTGCAGAATTCGCAGCGATAGACTTCCACTTTTCCGCCGACTAAGGCTTCGATTTCCTTTGGGTAGTCGTACCAGCGCTTCAGGTGGCCACAGCAAAGCTTGCCTTTCGCGTCCTTTTCGTCGCATGCGCGTTGCGTTGCTTTCTTTGGTTTGACCTTGGGAGCTTCGGGCGCGGCGGGTTCGGCGACGGCCGTGGCTGCTGCGGCGGCTGCGGGGGCAGACGGAGGCGCAGGAGCGGTTGGAGACGCAGGAGCGCTCGGAGCGGCGGCGGCTGGAGTGGCCGGCGATGGCGGGGCCGCGGCTGCGGGCGTTGGCGGCTTTGCCGGAGTTTCTGGAACGGATTCGTCTGGCATCTCGATGGCTCCCTGGGCCGAAGACTGGTGAAACACATAAGATGCCGGGCCTGCCTGCCGGCAGGCTGAAGGCCCCCGCCACGGCGGGCAGGCCGGCGGTACATTGACATCTTAAACCCTTGCTTAAATTCGGTCGCGACGGAAGATTACGCCGCGAGCGCCGTGTTTATTTGCCAGCGCAGAAAAACGCTTCTTCCAGTTTGGCGCGAACAGCGACTCCACAAAACTGCCGGCCGCGGCAGCTAACTCCGCAGTGTAACCGAACCACCAGGACTTCGCGATGCCCGGCAGGCGGTCCACATCAATATATTTTACTTGAACCATTTCAAGCAGTCCAAGGCGGGAGTGGGTGTGTCCCCAGCCGCTCGCTCCGGGACCGCCGTGCGGAGCTTCGCAGATAGCGTAATAACTGGCGACGTCGTTGACCATGACGGAACCGGCGCGGATGCGAGAGGCGATTTCGGCGCCACGGCGTGAATCGCCGGTCCAGACGCTGGCGCTGAGGCCGAAAGGCGAATCATTAGCGAGGGCCACAGCTTCATCGGCAGAAGCGACGGTTTGAATCGCGATCACCGGGCCGAAAGTTTCGTCACGCATGAGTTGCATCGAATGATTCACGCGCGTAACGACCGTGGGCTGGAAGTAATTCGAGCCCAGATCCGGGCGGCGATTTCCGCCGGTGAGGATTTCGGCGCCGCGAGCGATGGCTTGGCGCAATTGCTCCTCGACTATTTCGAGCTGACGCAGGCGAATCATGGGACCGATTTCAACGTCGGGATCGGACGCAGGTCCAACGCGAAGCTTTCTTGTTTTTTCAACGCAGAGATTAATGAAGCGTTCGCCGACGGGCTGCTCAACGTAAATGCGTTCGATAGAGAGGCAGGCTTGGCCGCAATTGGTGAAACCGCCCCAAACGGCTGCGCTCGAAGCGATTTCGAGATTGGCGTCGGCGAGAACGATCATCGCGTCTTTTCCGCCTAGCTCCAACACGGACGGAATCAATTTGCGCCCGCATGCCTCGGCGATGCGGCGGCCGGTGGCGACGCTGCCGGTGAAGAATACTTTGTCCGGACTGGCGTCGATGATGGCGGAGCCAAGGTCACCCGCGCCTTGCAGAACTTGGACCAGACCCGGCGGAAACTTTGCCTGTTCGACTAGCTCACCGATCAGCATGCCGGTGCCCGGAGTCAGCTCGGACGGTTTCAGCAGAACGGCATTGCCGGTGACGAGCGCGGGAACGAGCTGCGCGATGGGAATTGAGAACGGATAATTCCACGGCGAAATGATGGCGACGACTCCGTGAGGATGGAATTCAGTCCAGCCGGACTTGGCTTTCAGCGCGAGATTGTGATGCGGCACGCGTTCCGGGCGGAGCCAACGAGGGGCCTGGCGCGCGAGAAAATTTGTGGTGTCGAGCGCCAGCAGAACTTCGGAGAAGATGGCTTCGACGCGCGGCTTCCCTGTTTCGCGCGAAATGGCATCGGCGATGTCGTCCCGACGAGAATAAATCGCATCGCGGAGGCGGAACAATGCCGCGCAGCGTTCTGCAAGCGGACGGGCTGCCCAATCTTTTTGAGCTTGGCGGGCGCGTTCGAAAATGGCGGGCAAATCGCCAGTGCGAGTGGCTTGGAAGCGCGCAACTACTTCGTTTGTGGCGGGATCAATCGAATCAACGAAGCTTGTCTCCGGCACGGCGGGCATCGACAGCGAACGTGGAGTCACGGCCATGATTTTTGCGATTGTACCTGAATTAGGGGAATTCGCGACGTGGAGGACGGATGAAGAAGTTAAAAGAGCCGGCGAGACGCCGGCGTTACGAACTGCAACTGCGAAACCTAGGTGACGGCACGAAGGCGCTGCGGAAGTAAGAGCGTTTTGGGAGGAGCCGCGGTCAGGGCTGCTGCACGGTGCGACGACGCGAACTGGAGGATGCAAGAGAGTCTGTGGGGTCGGGATAATCCAGCGCGACGAGGTAGAGGCCTTCGGGCGGGACGGTGGGGCCGGAGCGGGAGCGGTCGCGCAGCTCGAATATTTGTGGGATGTCGTCTGGCGAGAGGCGGCCTTTGCCCACGTCGATTAGCGTGCCGACAATTTTTCGCACCATGTAGCGAAGGAATGAACGGCCGCGAACGACGTAGTGGATTTCATCAGAGTCGGGCGGACGGATAATCTCCGAGGAATAAATCAGGCGCAGCATGTCGCGCTCCGCGTCGTCGTCTTCGGAGCCTGAGGATGCGGCGAAAGACGTAAAATCATGCTCGCCTTCGAAAAGGCGCGCGGCGGCGGACATGGCAGCTTCATCGAGCGGCCAGGGATAGTGGAGCGCGCGGCGATAGTCGAAGGGTGGGAGAACGCGGCCACGATAAATGCGATAGCGATACGTTTTTCCCTGGGCCAGCCAGCGCGAATGGAAATCGTGGCCCACCTCTTCGCAGGCGACGACGCGGATCGTGGGAGGCAGAAGCGCGTTGAGAGCGCGCTGGAATTCTTCGGCTGACAGAAGCGAAGCTGTTTTGAAATGGCCGACCTGACCGAGCGCGTGGACGCCTGCGTCGGTGCGGCTGGCGCCGTGCACAACAATTCTTTCCTGGGTGATTTTTCGCGCAGCAGCATCGATTTCGCCTTGAATCGTGGGGAAGCCGGGCTGGAATTGCCAACCGTGGAAGTTCGCGCCGTCGTATGCGATTGTGAGTTTTATATTGCGCATTTGCCAAGAAGATTATCGCACGCGTGGCGGTCGAATCGCTTAACTGCGTGGCGAAGCTCGGGAGCCTTGGGCTTGATTTACAGGCTGCGGCGGAGGTAGCGGGAGCCTGGCCGTGTGGGCATGCCTCCGGCACGACAGAGCGGGCACTCGTCAGGCTCATAGCTGGGGACGTCCATTTCCAGCAGGGCGCGCGCGGGGACATTCAGTTCGAGGCGGCCGCCGCTGCGGTCAATCAGGGCGCCGGCGGCGACCACGAGGCCGCCTTCCTCTTCCACGACGCCGATAGTTTCGCGGGTTGAGCCGCCAGTGGTCCAGACATCTTCTATGACGAGGACGCGTTCGCCGGGCTTCAGTTCAAAACCGCGGCGCAGGGCCATTTGGCCGGAGCGGTCGCGTTCGACGAAGAGCGAGCGGACGCCGAGAGCGCGAGCGACTTCGTATCCGACGAGAATGCCGCCGAGGGCCGGCGAGACCACGCAAGCGACAGAATGTTCCTTAAAAAGGTCGGCGAGCGCGCGGCCTAGCTGTTCAGCGTGCTGAGGATGTTCAAGGACGAGCGCACATTGAATGTAGGTGGCGCTGTGGCGTCCGCTGGAAAGCTCGAAGTGGCCGGTGCGGACGGCGCCTACTTGTTCGAGAAGTTTTACAATTTCTTCGCGGTTCATAGCGCTTGCTGCCGACGCCATTGAACGCGGGCGTCCCCGGCAGTGTGGCGCATAGCCTAAAGGCGCAGGCGAAAAGTGTCAATGCAAACGTGGCCCGGGTACACGACCTGCGACGGTGGCGTCGGGTTTCCGTTACAATCGTCGCGATCATGTCCACCTATCTGCTGATTCATGGCGCCTGGCACGGCGGCTGGTGTTGGCGTAAGGTTGCGCCACTGCTCGAAGCCAAGGGCCACAAGGTACTCGCGCCGGATTTGCCGGGGCACGGAGATGACAGAACGGCAACGGCGACTGTTACGCTCAAAAGCTACACCGACCGCATTTGCGAAATCGCCAACACGCAAACTGAGCCCGTGATTTTGGCCGGCCACAGCATGGGCGGCGTGGCCATCACGCAGGCCGCCGAGAATTGCCCGAAACAAATTGGAGCGCTGGTTTACGTGTGCGCGTTTTTGCCGCGCAACGGCGACTCGCTGATGACCTGGGCAACGCAGGATCAGGGGAGCATGGTCAACCCGTCCACCACGGATCAGCGGGCAGATGGAACTATCGACTTCAAGCCGGAACGCAGCCGCGAAGCGTTTTACGGCAATTGTGGAGAGGAAGACGTGGCTTTTGCCCAGTCACGCCTTTGCGCCCAGTCGGGCGCGCCACTTGGAACGCCAGTCGTGACGACACCAGAGCGCTGGGGCCGAATCCCACGCTATTACATTGAATGCGCGCGCGACCGCGCAATAACGCTCAAGTTGCAGCGGGAGATGCGGAAGGCGTCGCCCTGCCGGCAGGCGTTTTCGATAGACACGGATCATTCGCCATTCTTTTCCGCGCCGGAACAGCTTGCCGATATTCTTTCGCGGATCGGAAGCGCGTAAAAACCGCCGCAATCACCAGCCTCGGGAAACCTGATAAATTGACACGAAAGCGAGGGTCGGATACTCTCGATGATTGAAATAAAACTACTAAGGAGTAATGAATGGCACAGGGTGGGGCGGTAAAGCACAAGAAGAAGACCAAATCGGTATTGAAGAATATTCGGCAAGCGGAGCACCGGCAGGCCGTGAATCGGATGAATCGCACGCGAGTGCGAACGGCTATACGGCGGATGCGTGCAGCGCTCACAGCCGGAGACGCACCGGGCGCGGAGAAGCTGGCTTCCGCGACTTTTTCCGAGGTGGACAAAGCGATTCGCAAGCACACGCTGACCGAGAATACAGCGAACCGTTACAAGTCGCGTTTGACGCTGGCGTTGAATGCGTTGAAGAACAAGAAGAAGGCGTAACCGCGCAGGAGTATTTCGCGGGATTTGGGCGCTCCGAGGTTCGGGGCGCCTTTTTTTTGCGTCTTCGCCAAGCACATTCGGAAAAGAAAGAGCAGATCCCTCGGACTGCGCGTCGCGTCCTCCGCTTCGCGGAGGAAAAAGCAAAAGCGCGCGTCGCTCCGCTCGGGATGACAGGTTGTTGCTTGGACGCGAATAGAGGGGGTGACGGATCGACCGTGTCGACAGATTCGCGCACAAAAAAACGGGCACAACCTTTGCAGATTGTGCCCGCAGGAGAGAGAAACTTTTCGAGTGCTACTCCGGAATGGGCGCTGTCTCCGGCATTTGCAACTTGGCTTTGGCAAGCGCGCGGACGATATTTACTTCGACCGCTTGCTCGGATGTGTTGCGAACGGTGGCAAGTTCGCTGATCAGAAGATACTTTGCGCGTTCGAGCATCTTCTTTTCACGGAAAGAAAGCGGCTTGGTGCGGCTGAGGGCGACGAGGCCTTTCAAAACTGCGGCCACTTCCATCAGCGAACCGGTCCGCATGCGATCCGAATTTTCCTTGAAGCGATGCTTCCAGTCATGGTGCGAAGCCGAGCGGCCCTTCTCGAGAAATCCAAGGACGGCTGCTGCTTGAGTGTTACGGATGATCGGGCGCAGGCCAACGCAATCGACGTTGGACTGCGGAACCATTACTTTCAAACCGCTCGAAGCGATTTTCAACATGTAATACCGCTCCGATCTGCCGTTCAGATAGCCGTAACTTATCTGTTCGATAATCCCTACGCCATGGTTCGGATATACGACTTTTTCGCCTAGCTTAAATTCCATAGGTGGACAGCCCCCCCGAAGGGCATGATGAAATTTTAGGCAGATGCGAAGGCGGCGTCAAGCGAATCTCGTAATATCAGGAAGGATAAAGGAGCGGGAAAGCGCTTTATTTTCACGGGAATGGCCCCCCAATTGCCCTATAATTGTGCTTGTGCTGATTCTGGCTTTAGACACCTCTTCACCCACCGGCAGCCTAGCGGTACTGCGCGATGAAAACGTCATTGGTGTGGTATCCACCCTCGCGGAAGAAACATACTCTTCACGGATGTTTCGCCACCTGGAATTCCTGTTGCAGGAGCTTTCGCTGAAACTCGACCAGTTCGATTTGTTCGCGGTGGCGGCGGGCCCGGGATCATTTACGGGGCTGCGAGTGGGACTGGCTGCGGCAAAGGGCTGGGCCGAGGTTTACAAGAAGCCTGTCGTTGGAATCAGCGTGTTGGAGGCGATCGCGGCCCAATCATATTCCAACGCGACGGTGCTGGTGGCGGCGTCTGATGCGCGGCGAGGCGAAATTTATTACGGCGTGTACCGCCGTCAGAAGAATTCGTTAGCACTCGAAGACGAAGAGTGCGTTTTAGGACCAGAGGAATTCCTGCGAGCGATTGGGGCCCGGCCCGGAAGCGCGGAATTCGCGATCATCACTCCGTCGCCGGAAGTGCTGAGCGGTGCTCTGTCTCGAATTGAGATGGAACGCGTACCACTGCCGAGGGTCGAACGAGTTTCCAATGTACTGGCTCCGGTGATCGGGCAGCTCGGTTACCGGCGAGCGCAGAGCGGGGCGGTTTCGGACGCGCTGACACTGGATGCAAATTATATTCGGCGCACGGACGCCGAAGTTCACGCGAAGAGGCAGTAACGAACTTGAAGAGCCGCCGGGTGCAGGACGGTGACATCGAGGCGATTCTGGCGATTCAAGCGGCGTGTCCGGAAATCGCACAGTGGACGGCGTGGGATTACGATCGGGTGGCGCGGGGCGAAATGGCAGGCTGGGTGGGCGAAGAAGATTCGGGCGTTGTTGGTTTTCTCGTTGCGCGAAGAGTGGTGAACGAGATCGAGATTCTGAATTTCGCCGTTTCGCCGAACGCGCGCGGGCGCGGCATTGGCGCGATGCTGCTGCAGGACGCTCTGATCTGGGCCAAAACATTTGGCGCAGTGCGAGCGATTCTGGAAGTGCGCGCTTCGAACGCCGCAGCGCTGCGTTTTTATGAGCGGCACGATTTTCGTACGGTTGGGCGCCGCGCGCGATATTACAACGAGCCTGCGGATGACGCCCTGCTGCTTGCCGCGAATCTTGCGCAGAGCGGTTGAATCCGTTTTGAGCCGGCACTTTTACTTTTATCCTATTGGTTCCGCGGCGAAATTGTGATAAATGTTACGGACATGTGAACAGTCTTTCCAACCTGGAGGGAAAGGATGCCGATCACGACACACGATATCCGGCAGGCGCTGTTGGAAAATGACCAGGAATTCCGCAGACTCGCAGAAGAACACTCCCGCTGTGAATGTCAGCTTCAAGACCTCGTAAAGCAAAGCTACTGGAACGTAGAGGACCTGGCGCTCGAAGTATCCCTGAAAAAGATGAAGCTGCTTTTGAAAGATCAAATGGAACTGATCGTGGCGCGCCACCGCCAGAACCAGACGGCGGTGATAGAGGTCCAATTGCGCCAGAGACAAGTACACTACTAAGCTCAGAGCGCGGCGCGCTGGTGGGCTAAGCGGCCAGCAGTACTCTCACTTCTGTCGTACAATACCCGTGCATTCAAGAGTCATCGGGCCGTTTCGTTTCCGAAAGCAAGGGATTCCCTCTCGCTGATGGTAAAAGACGCGTACAAATTTGCGCTGCCTCTGCTGATTGCGGGCGCCGTGTGCCTGATCCCCGGCTGGAGAGTGGCCGCGGCGATACTGATTTTTCTCGGTCTTTTTGTTTTTTATTTTTTCCGCGATCCGGAGCGAACAATTCCCTCGGAACCCGGGAGCGTGGTCTCTCCCGCCGACGGTCATGTGGTGCAAATCGCAGACGAATTGCTCGATTCAGTGATGGGACATCGCATCAGCATCTTTCTCGCCATCTGGGACGTGCACGTGCAGCGCTCGCCGGTGGCCGGAACGATCGCAGAGGTGGTGTACCGCCCGGGAAAGTTTTATGCTGCGATGCGCTCCGCGGCTTCGGTGGAAAACGAGCAGAATATTATTACCGTGCAGACGCCCGGCGGCGCTTTGGTGTTCAAACAAATCGCCGGAGCGATTGCGAGACGCGTGATATGCTGGAAACGCGCGGGAGAAACGGTTTCACGCGGCGAGCGCATAGGATTAATCCGATTTGGATCGCGCGTGGATGTCTGGCTGCCGATGGAAGCTGAAGTCGTGGTGCGGCGAGGGCAAAAAGTAAAAGGCGGCGAGAGTTTACTGGCGAAATGGAATTCAACGGCATAGATCCCATCGGCCCTGACGAGGAACGCCGACGACCCCGCCGCAATGGTCGCCTCCGGCGCGGCATCTACATCCTTCCGAGCGCACTTACCGTAGCCAATCTGCTTTGCGGGTATTACGCGGTGTTGGCCACGCTGGACGGACGGTTCGTCGATTTCGACAACGCGGCCATCGCAATTGGAGTTGCCTACCTGTTTGATGCGATGGATGGCCGCATCGCGCGTTCGATGGGAACCGAGAGCGCATTCGGACGCGAATTTGATTCGCTCGCCGACGTGGTCAGTTTTGGAATCGCACCGGCTCTCCTGGCATATGCCTGGGGCGTTCGCGCGCTGGCGGCTGCCAATGCTTCGGACTCACTGCACCTGACGCAGCTGGGCTGGTTAATGGGATTTATCTTTGTGGCCTGCTGTGCGTGGCGGCTCGCGCGATTCAACATCCAGGGAATGGCACCCGGCGGAAGTAGATATTTTGTAGGCATGCCCACGCCGGCGGCCGCGGGAATGATTGCGGCGACCGTTCACTTGCGCGACGGGCTGCCGATTTCAGACGTTCGCTGGTCGGTGTTGTGGCTGGTGCTGTTGGTTATACTCGGCGTATTGATGTCGAGTTCGCTGCGATTTTACAGTTTTAAAGATATTCAGTGGACGCGGCGGCGACCGTCGCTTGCGATCATACTGCTGGCATTGCTGGTGGGAGCAGCAGTGAAATTTTCCGGCCCCACTTTATTCACGTTGACGGCAGCCTATACAGTTCACGGGCCGATCATGCAGCTCATCCGTTTCGTTCGACACCGCACAGCTTCACGGACCGCTTGAATCATGCCCGGCGGCGCTGAAAAATCGACGCGCGTCGCAATTGTGGGCGCTTCTTCCCTGCGGGGCAAAGAGGTCAAGTTGGTCCTGGAAGACCGCAATTTTCCCGCGAGTGAAATTATCCTGCTGGATGAACCCGTCCTGGCTGGAACTTTGACTGAAGCGGGCGGCGAACCCACATTCATCCGCGCGCTCGACGAAGACAGCTTCGAAAAAGCAGGGCTCGCTTTTTTCGCGGGTAGCGCGCAGGACGCCGAGCGAAATTGGCAGGCAGCGCAACGCTCGGGTGCGAGGGTGATTGATATGACCGGGGCGCTCGCCGCCAAGGGGCGCGCCACCGCCTGGATTCCGTCGCTTGAGCCCGCGTTGCCCCGGCGAGCGGCTGCCGGTAACGGATCGGGAAAGTTGGCGCCATACTCTTCACCCGCGCCCGCCGTGATTATCACTTGCGCGCTCGCGGCGGGACTAGCGCAGTTTTCACCCGTGCGCGTTGTGGTGATGCTGTTTCCGCCCGTGTCCGAGCGCGACCAGGCTGGTGTAGATGAACTTGAGAACCAGACCACCAATTTGCTTTCCTTCCGGCCGATCGAGAAACCTGTTTTCGATGCGCAAGTTGCGTTCAATTTGCTGGCTGGATATGGCGAGGAATGCAAACCTGCGTTGAAGGATTTGCGCGCGGCGATTGCGCGCGATGTGGCGAATTACTTAATGGGACGAGCGCCTGTGCCGGCGATTCAACTGGTGCAAGCGCCGGTATTCTATGGATACGCATTTGCGTCCTACGCGGAATTCAGTTCGCCGCAGACTCCGGGGCAACTCGAGAGCGCATTGAGAAATCTAGGAATGAAGGCGACGGCCCCGGATGAAGATGCGCCGAGCAACGTGAGCGTTGCGGGCGAGGGCGAAATTCAGATTGCGCGAATTGAAATAGATCCGAGTGTTGCGAACGGTGTGTGGATCTGGGGCGCAGTTGACAATCTGCGCCTCGCGGCTGTGAATGCAGTGCAAATTGCGGAGGGATTGCTTGAGCAGCCGACTTTGTAACCAGACTGAGAGGGTAAAGAGGCTCAGTTCCCTGCTTGCTCTACTGGTTGCGGCACTGTCGGCGGTGGGATGCGGCTATCACGTCGCGGGGCGTGCGGCAAATCTGCCGTCCGAATGGAAGACGATTGCGGTGCCTGCCTTCAAGAATGACACCACGCGTTACCGGATCGAGCAGCGCTTCACCCAAGCGGTAATTCGGCAATTTCTTCAACGCACAAAATACAGGATCGTTCAGAACACGGAGGACGCGGATGCTGTGTTGCATGGCGAAGTGTTGACGATTGAGACCAATCCCATGATCTTCAATGCCATCACCGGCCAGGTGACCATGATGCTGGTCACCGTGCACACCAAAGTGCTCCTGGTGGACAATCAGACGCAAAAAGTGGTGTACAAAAATGACGATATCGTTTTTCGCGAGGAGTATCAAATTTCCACTGATGCGAGGGAGTTTTTTGAGGAACAGGATCCCGCGCTCGAACGATTAGCCCGGGATCTCGCCGCCCAGCTTGTTTCCAACGTGGTGGAGACCTTTTGATGGCCGACATTTCCGCGGAGAAGATAATCGAGCGCCTGAACGCGGGTAAACCCGTCGCCGCCATCGTGCTGTACGGCAGCGATACGTATCTTCGCGAGATGTGCCGTAACAAGATTATAGAGGCTTGCGTGCCAGAGGCGGCGCGCGAATGGGCGCTGGCGCGAATAGCCGTGCAACAAAGCGGTTGGGACGAAGTGTTGCAACGCGCGCAGACTATGCCGATGCTGGCGAAGCGGCAAGTGATTATCGTGGAAGGAGTGGAATCGCTGGAGAAAGCCGGCGAAAAAACGCGCGAAGAAGTGGTCGGCGCGCTGGAGAAGTATTTTGAATCGCCGGCGCCGTTTACGGTGTTGGTGCTCGAAGCCGCGACCATGGACAAGCGGCAGAAATATTACAAGTTGCTCGCGGAACACGCGCTGATCGTGGAGTTGACGATCGGCGGCGAGTCCGCCGCTTCACTCGCGGCACAAATGGCTAAAGATTGCGGCGCCGAGATCGACCGCGATGCCGCGGCGCTGCTGGCAGACATCCTGAATAGCGAACCGTCGCGTATCCGCATGGAAATCGAAAAGCTTGCCACCTATGTTCAAGAAGGCGGGCGCATCACGCTACAGGTCGTCGAAGAACTGGTGCTTGCGGCACGAAAGAATACGATTTGGCAACTGGCAGATATGCTGGCAACCCGCAAACGCGCTTCAGCGCTCGCGTTCCTGGATAATCTCTTGCGCGAAGGCGAGCAACCCGCAGGACTGATTGGAGGGATCGCCTGGAGATACCGCAAGTTGATTGAAGCGCGCGACTTGCCCGCGGGCACGAGCGGATTTCAAGCTGCGCGCACGCTGCAAATGAATCCCAGTGCCGCTGAAACGGCGGTGCGAGAGGCGCATCGGATACCAAAAAAGGATCTGCTCGCGGGCCTGGTGGCGCTGGCGGAAGCTGACAACCAGTTGAAATTTTCAAATCCGAATCCGCGGGCGCTGATGGAATTTCTGATCGTGCAGTTGACTTCTTCCGAGGCGAAATCCGCCGGCTCCGCTGCATAACAGACAAAACAAACCGCCTATTTTTTGGTTGCGAGAATCCGTTCAATTTGAGCGATGTGGTTGAGGTCGTGGCCCGCGAACATGCGGGCGATGTGCTCAATCGTTTCCTGGCCGCGTTCGGCGTGCATGCCGTAGTGTTTCCACTGCTCCGGAGTGAGAGTTTTCAGCAATGCAAGGTTTGTTTCGCGGAGCACGCGGAACTGCTCAAGGGCCTTGCGCGCGTCGCGCTTGTCGTAGTGCAGCGCGGTGACCCAGGAGTCCTGATCGAAAGCGGCTACAGGAGTTCCCGGAGAGCCCAGGATGAGACGCATTCGCCAGGCCCCAGCGATTTCGGCGTCAGCCAGGTGGACGACGATTTCCGCGATGGACCATTTGCCCGGCGCGGGACGCTTGCGCAACTTCGACGCGGTAGCACGGCCCAGGAGACTCCGGAGCTTCTTGGGAGTGGCGGCTTGGATCTTTAAAGGCTTTTGACCCTCGGTGTGGCCGACAATGCGCTGAGTGTATTGCTGTGGCGTTTCGTTCATTTTTTCTCCTCGATACCCAATCGCCCCGAAATGATTGTAATTCAGCGGCTCTCAAGGACAACAGCGCAGTGAGGAGTGGCGGGGCAGGCGTTCAACCAAATTGGCATGCATCGAGGTGAAGACCTGAGAACCGGGTGGGACCACGCGAAGGCCGGGTGCCAAAAAGCTTATTTAAGGTTATGGAAACCACGCTTGCGGAAGACCGGCCCAGAGCTGGCGGCGCGGCTTAGAATTAAGAGAATGGTTTAGAGGCGTCCGGCACGCGAGAAGTACCTCTCATGACGCATCGCTTGTTATGAATTAACTGAGGCGAGCTTTGTGACCTTGAAAACGACTATCACGCACGCGAAACCCGAAGAACGGGAGCTCGCGCGCAAACGCGAGGAACAGTCCGCGCTTGAAATCGAATTAGCCGAGCGAGAATTGCGTTCGGCGAATCTCCGCGCTGAAATGGGCGCATTCGAACGGCGCTATCTGCACTTTGTCGGATTGCGCTACGCGGTACTCGACGACTTGAAAGCCGAGATCGCCGAGCGTCTGGCCCGGGAACAACCCAAAAACGAACGGCTCCAGCGGCTTGCGCGCATCGCGCGAGCCGGCGCGAACGAGACGAAGTCGAGCGCCGGCGAAAATACCAACGACGAGCCGGCCGCCTTCGAGTCTTCCGCGGAAATGAAACGGCTCTATCGCGAGGTCGCCAAGCGCGTGCACCCGGATCTGACCTCCGACCGGGAGGATCGCACCAAGCGCCAGCAATTAATGGCCGAAGCGAACGAGGCCTACGAGCGCGGAGATGAATCGAAGCTGCTGAGAATTTTGACTGAGTACGAATGCAGCCCGGAAGCTGTGCAGGGCGAAGGCGCCGGAGCCGAATTGATTCGGGTGATTCGAAGAATCAGCCAGGCGCGCGGACGACTTTCCGAGATCGAAGCGGAGATGCAGGAGCTTTTGCGCTCGGACCTGTATCAATTAAAGTCGCGTCTGGATGAAGCGCAACAACATGGACGCGACGTGCTGAAGGAAATGATCGAAAAAGTGGAAGAGCAGATCGCGCAAGCCAACCGCCGGCTGGAACGTTGAGCCTCAACCGCTCTGCTCGGACGAGCATCCGAACGAGATTTATGAAGACTGAAAACGCCGAAATGAGATTCTGCTAATGGAAACACGCGAGCGATCCGCCACGCGGGCGATTGTTCCGGCAGGCCAGCAGGGGCTTGCGGTGCGTTCCGCCGCGCTCGTAGCCCGCGGACTTCGCGATCTAACCCGGGATTCCAATTGGATCGTTAAGAAAATATTCGCAGGCCATACTTCCTCTCTTGCGATTTCCAGCATGGGCCATGCGTGCTTCGTTTCGCGCCAGTTTCGGAGGGCCGGGGAGTACGGGACCGGAGATTTCGGCCAGCGCGTGGTTCTCTATGACATGGAAATGAACA
>Ga0302324_100001535_pt1 | contig 55790 bp, 58 predicted proteins | sample Palsa_T0_1_FD_201949 | JGI IMG/M metagenome (GOLD analysis project Ga0302324, IMG submission 201949) | Peat permafrost microbial communities from Stordalen Mire near Abisko, Sweden - Palsa_T0_1 | ecosystem: Environmental > Terrestrial > Soil > Palsa > Peat permafrost | place: Sweden: Abisko...
GGCTGCGCACCACTCGAGCCGTGCCCATCCACGTCAGTCCGCCGATGCTCATCACGAGAAGCGGCAGGCCGGGCCGGAACAAGCCGGACAACAGCAACACCAGCGGCAGCAGCGGTATCGAAAGCACGACATCCGTGAAGCGCATCAGCACGCCATCGATCAGTCCGCCGAAAAAACCTGCCAGGGCGCCCACGGCGGTGCCGAGCAGGGTAGCCACCAGCGCGCTGGCAAGACCCACGGCAAGTGAAATGCGTCCGCCGTACAGCACGCGCGTCAGGGCGTCTTGGCCGAGTTCATCTGTGCCGAACCAATGGGCGCGCTCAGGCTGCGACGGCTGGCCGATCAGATTTAGATCTTCCTCATCGTATTCGTACGGCGAGATCATCGGCACCACCGTAACGAGCGTTGCAAGCAGCAGCAGCAAGATCAGGCTCGCGCGTGCACCGCGGTGTTGTACCAAGCGCCGCAGCAACAGAGCGCGGGGAGGCCGCAGCGGCTGCAAAGCAGGCTGGCTGTCAGTCATAGCGGATGCGCGGGTCGATGAGGGCATAGACGATGTCGGCCGCGAGATTCGAGAACACCAGGGCCGCCGAGCCCATCATCATCAGTCCCATGAGGACCGGATAGTCGCGCCCGTCCATGCTTTCCACGAACAGCCGGCCGATGCCGGGCCACGCGAACACGGTTTCCGTAATCACGGCCCCGGAGATGAGGCCGGCCATCTCCATGGAAACCACCGTCACCACCGGCAGCAAGGCGTTGCGCAGCGCATGTTTGATGAGCACGCCCGTGGCGCTGTGGCCCTTGGCATATGCGGTGCGGACGTAGTCTTGGCCGAGGGCATCCACCATGCTGGCACGAAGGTATCGGCTCCACGCCGCCACGGTCGCGAGCGACAGCACCACGGCCGGCATTGCCAGATGCGCCAGGCGATCGGTCAAGCCGCCCGCACCGATGGTCTCGTAGCCCGCCACCGGCAACCAGCCCAAGCTGATGGCGAACAGCAATTGCATCATCAACGCCAGCCAGAACACCGGAATCGAAATGCCGGCGAAAGATAGAAAAGTCAGCACATGGTCCCACGCCGTGCGGCGCAGCGCCGCGGTGACGACGCCGATTGGCAACGCCAGTGCCATCGATAGCGCAAGCGACGTGCCGCCGAGCAACAGCGTCGCCGGCAACCGTTCCGCAATCTCCTGTGTCACGGGACGCCCGCTGCGGATGGAATAGCCCCACACGCCTTGCGCCATCGACTTAACCCACTTGAGGTATTGCACCGGCAGGGGCTGATCGAGTCCGTACGCGACCTTGATCTGTTCCAGCGCTTCTTTCGTGACCGAGGGATTGTCGACGTAGGCGTCCAAGGGGCCGCCGGGCGCCAAATGGATGATGACGAAAAGCAGCAGCGAAATCCCCAAGAGCAGCGGCACCATGCCGAGCAAGCGGCGCAGCAGAAATTGCAGGCTCACGGTACGCTGCCGGCCGGCGGTTCGAGATACCAGCGTGCTATGCCGGCGAAGTCGGTCATGTTGGTCGGGTTGATCGTGAAATTCTTCAGGCGCCGGGTCTTGGCTGCGATCGAAACCATGTTGAGCAGCGGCACGGCGGGTAAATCGTGCGCCAATATGCGCTGGACCTCGCTCGCCGCGTCGCGGCGCGGCGCAGGCTCGATCGAGGTTTCCATGCGTTCGAGCGCGGCGTCGAGTTGCGCGCTCGCGTAACCCTGACCGTTCAAGGGCCCGTGCGATCCGTAGAAGACACTGTAAACGGGGTCCGCGGCGGTAACCCAGCGGGTATAAAGCAGGTCGAAGTCGCCGTGGTAGCGCGCTTCGCGGTACGCGATTCCGGTCTTGTTATCGGCGGAGACTCGGATGCCGATGGCTTTGAGTTCGGCCATGATGATTTGTTCGCCGATCTCCCCGTCGATCTCACCGCTGCGCGTGGTGATCCAAAAATTCAACGAGACCCCGTCCTTGCTGCGATAGCCGTCAGCGCCGCGTCGATAGCCCGCGGCGTCGAGCGCCTGATTTGCGGCGTCGGGATCATAAGCGGGCGCCGACGCCTCGGGCGATGCATCGTGCAAGGCTTCCAGGAGCGGGACTATGGGCGAGCCGATGGGCTGCGGATAGCCGCCCGCTGCCTTCACCAACGCCGCGCGGTTGACGGCCTGGGCGATCGCCCGGCGCAACACCGGGTCTCGCAGCCTCGATTCGGGCCTCAGCCCGAAATCCAGATGGATCCAGCCGAGGGACGGTCCGCTCACCAGTTCGATGTTGCGTGCACCCTGCAATTGCTTCGCCAACATATAGGGAATTCGCGGCGCCAACAGTACTTCGCCGGCACGGATCAAGGCCCCCAAGGTGTTCGAACTCGGGATGATTTTGAAAATCACCCGATCGATGTATGGGAGCGAACCGCCTCGCTCGTCGCGCCGCCAGTAAAACGGATTGCGGTCGAGGACCACGTACTGGCCACGCCGGAATTCACTTACCTTGAACGGTCCCGTGCCTACCGGCTTTTGGTTGTAGACATCGTGATTGAGGTCGTGGCCCTCGAGCAGATGGCGCGGCAGGATGCCGAAGGTAAAGAGGGTCGAGGCAAACGCAGGCGAGATGGCGCGGTAATTGACGACGACTGTCAGATCGTCCGGTGTATCTATCGACGTCACATCCTGGCTGCCGTCCTTGGACTCGGCCAGGAAGCGCGGATCGCGAACCGTCTCCCATGTGAATTTCACGTCTGCGGAGGTGAAGGCGACGCCGTCATGCCACTTAACCCCTGGGCGCAAGTGATATACGACCCGCATCGCGGTGCCGCCGCCGGTCAACTGAATGCCGCCGTTCTGCGGAGTCGGCACTTCGGTTGCGAGCGCCGGCACATAGCGCGCGTGTTCGTCTGGGACGAGCAGTCCTTCGACCACGGCGGCTTCGACGTCGCCAAGTTCGGCGGTGGAGTAGACATTCAGGGTATCGATGTCGTACGGAAGCCCCACGGTCAGAGTTCCCCCGCGGATAGGTTCAGGCGGGGCCGCATCAGCCGGTGGCTCAGCCAGGGCGGCGGCCGCAAGCGCCAGCATCAGCGCGCCGGCGAGCAGCAAGCGATTTCCCGCATCTCACCGGCGTTCACGCCTTCTGCGATGGTGGTCTTCAAAGTCATCGGTTACAGTGCTGCGGCGCGTCGCATGCTGCCAGTGTTGCCGTGTGCCGCCGCAAAATGCAAGCGCCGAAAGCGGCCAACCTCAGGCGAGTTTTCATGAAAAAGATCGCGGTGCTGCTTCGATCAAATTTGGAAGAGTGGCTGGAGCTGCTGCGCGCCGCCTTACCCCAGCACACCGTCGTCGGTGACGTGGCTGAGGCCGCCGATGCCGTCTATGCGGTGGTGGGGAAACCCGCGCCGGGCGCATTGGCCGCACTGGGAGAATTGGAAGTCGTTTTCAGTGTCAACGCCGGTGTGGAGGCTCTACTGGAAAGCGGAGAGGTTCCCGACGGCGTTCCAATTGTCCGCATGGTCGATGACGGGCTCGCCGAAGGCATGCTGGAATGGGTGCTTGCCACCGCACTTGCCTGGCATCGCAACCTGTTCGCCTACCGTGATCGGCAATTGAAAGGGACTTGGAGTCCGTTGCGCGAGGTCTTGGCGCGCGATCGGCGCGTGACCGTGCTCGGCGCCGGTCACTTGGGTGCCCGGGTCGCCGCGGCGTTGGCGCAAATTGGGTTCAGCACGCGCGCGTGGAGTCGCTCCCCCAAACAGATCCCAGGGGTCTTGAGCTTGGCGGGAGATGCTGCCTTGCAGGGCGCGGCGCAGGATGCTGAGATATTGATCAATTTGCTGCCGCTGACGCCGGCTACGGAAAACCTTCTGGATGCGCCGCTGTTGGCGCATCTCGCGCCCAATGCGGTGCTGATCAACGCGGGCAGAGGCCGGCACGTGGTCGATCAGGCGGTGCTCGAGTCGCTGGACAGCGGCCGGCTGCGCGCGGCCATCCTCGATGTATTCCGGGAAGAGCCGCTGCCGCAAGCCCATCCTTTCTGGCGCCACCCTGGCGTCTATATCACGCCTCACGTCGCCGCCCCCACCCACGCATCGACTGCGGTGGCGGCCATTGCCGAGAATCTGCTCGCTTACGAATCCGGTGCCGCGCTGCGCCATGTCGTTGATCTGGTCCGGGGCTATTGACTGCGGCGCGGCCGATATCGATCGGGGCTTACTTCGCGAACAGGCGTCCGAGGTCGGCGAAGGCTTTGAACTCGAGTGCGTTGCCGGCGGGGTCGCGAAAGAACATCGTCGATTGTTCCCCTGGCTGACCCGCAAATCGCGTATGCGGCTCGATGCCAAAGGTGACGCCCGCGGCCTTGACCCGTTTGGCGAGCTTCGACCAATCCTCCGGCGTCAGCACCACACCGAAGTGAGGCACGGGTACATCGTGACCGTCGACCGAGTTGTGTATCGGACGTGCACCCTCGGGGTCGCGGCGATGCGCGAGGTGCGCGACGATCTGGTGACCAAACAAATCGAAGTCGACCCACTCCGCGCTGCTGCGCCCTTCGGGACATCCCAGCACGCCGGTGTAAAAGGCGCGCGCGGCATCGAGGTCGTCGACCGGGAATGCAACATGAAAGGGTGTGAGGGACGGCACCGGAGTATTCTAATATGCCGGCGCGTGCATGCAATTCGATTCGTGGGGAATATGATAATGAAAACCTTCATGCTGGCTGCAGTGTCCTTCCTGTTCGCATCGGCTGCGATACATGCGCAAAGCATCCCCGAGATCGCCTTCGAATCGGCCGAGAATTTCTTCAAACTTCCCGATGGGGTTTATTTCGGCGAGGTCGCGGGAATCGCCGTGAACTCCAAGAAACACGTGTTCGTGCTCTCGCGGGGCAACACCAGCGGGCCCGCCTATGGGGCCGCCGCCGCTCAATTATTCGAATTCGATCCCACCGGCAAGTTCGTGCGCGAGATCGGCAGGAACCTCTACGGCTGGTCCTATGCGCACGCGGTACGCGTGGACCGCTATGACAATATCTGGGTCGCCGACAAGGGGTCGGATATGGTCGTGCGCTTCGATCCGCAGGGACGCGTAACACGGGTATTCGGGCGCAAAGTCGAGGCGTCGGATGAGGGAGCACATCCCTTGGGGCATCCGAAGCCGCCCTTGCCCCCCATCGATGGCATGTTCCGCCAGGTCACCGACGTGGCCTGGGACTCGAACGACAACGTCTATATCAGCGACGGCTACATCAATTCGCGCGTGGCCAAGTACGATGCAAATGGCAATTGGGTGGGATCATGGGGCGAACCGGGTTCCGGCCCCGGGCAGTTCAACAATCCTCACTCGATCGTGATCGATTCGCAAAACCGCATCTATGTTGCCGATCGCGGCAATGCGCGCATCGAGGTTTTCAACACGTCGGGCACACTGCTCAAGACTCTGAAGATCGATGTTGCGGCGCCACCGGACAGTCCGGCGGCGATCGGCAATCGACCGTCGGAAGCCGACATGTCGGCGCCGGGCGCCAATCTCACCATGCATCCCGGCGCGCCATGGGCTCTGTGCCTTACGCCCGGTCCAACGCAGTACCTGTACGTTTCCGACGGCTACCCGGGGCGTATCTACAAACTGGATCTCGATGGAAAGGTTTTAGGGTGGCTTGGCGGCTCGGGCAAGACTCTGAAAAAATTCGGGTGGATCCACGGAATCGCCTGCCCCGCTGAGAATGAGTTGTATGTGGCCGAGATAGTCAATTGGCGGGCACAGAAACTCACACTGCATCCTTGAAGCCATGAGAACTGCGTCTCTACGGATCGTTCCGCTGGTGCTTCTTGGTTTGGCAGCATGCTTTGCAAAGGCTGGAATCGACAAACAGCCATGTGCTCCGACCGCAAACGCACAAAGCGATGTCGTCGGTATCGTCAGACAGATGTTCGTCGCGGCCCGCGCAGATGACCTGCCGGCGCTGCTTGCTCTCACGACGCCGGATTTCTATGCCTACGACGGCGGCAAACGCTTCACGGCTCAAGCCCTCATGGATTTCATCAAGAAACTGCATGCAGCCGGCAAGCATTACGAATGGAACGTCACGAATCCGGAAGCCCATGTCGCCTGCAATATGGCTTGGGTGACGTACGTGAATCAAGGGTTCATCGAAGAGGCCGGCGGCCATCAAGACATGTCATGGTTGGAATCCGCGGTGCTCGAATACGGCAACGGGCAATGGCGCTTGCGCTTCTTTCACTCGACGCGAGTGCCTAGCGCGCAATAGCTCGCAGCGATACGCCGGCGTTGAGGATGAGATGTGCAACGACAACACCTCAGCCTCCATTTGAATCGGACACTCGGCCGCCCGCGACGGCCGAACGACCTCGCTGTCCCGTCGTGAAAAGCCGCTTGCAGCGAACTTATCCTTCTCGGTTCTAAACTGCTTTGCTTTCAGTTCAGGGACCGGATCTTTGCCCGTCAGAGGGGCGAGCTTCTCGACCATCTTCCACATGGACGGCGCCGGTAGGTTCACCACACATTCCGCATGTCGCGCAAGGTTCTCAGCGGTCTTGGTTTCATCGAGAAGACCGAGCGTCATCGTCCACCCGAGGGCCCAAAAAGATGAAATCGGTGCAAGGTTCGTCGTTCCGTCTTCGTTCCAGGAGCTGATCAGCGCCACCGGTGTGCCAAAGTACAGGATATTGGGTGAAACGGTTCGCATCGGCTCTCTCCTATGTGAAACTTGGCCGAGCATAGATCACCGCCGCATGTTGATGCTTCGACCGGGAACGAATCAAATCCCGGCCGAGCACTGCCGACACACGCTAACCCAGTACATACACGGCGACAGCCGCAACGATCGCCGCGGCGCAAGCGAGGAACAAGGCCAGCCGAATGGCCGCGCGTCCCCGCGGCTGCGCTCCGCGCGCCCACCCAGGCGCAACAATCAGGTAGAAAAGACAGCCCAGAGTTGGCACAGTCGCAACAGTGAGCAGGCCCTTTCTCCCAGCGACCGATAGGTGTGGCAGTACGAGAGCAAGTGCCACGAAAACAGCGAGCATAATCAGGGGTATTTCAAAGAGATAGCCTCGCTGGAATCGGCGCAAACGAACCCGGTTCATTAAATGCAATTTAGCACTCACAACGCATCGAGGCGTATTCAGCGAGGTTTATTTTGGCGAGATTGAACGGCAAGATCGCACAGATTACGGGCGCCGCCCGCGGTATCGGCGAAGCCATGGTCCGCGCGCTCGTTCGGAGACCGTTGCGCTTTGGAGTGCGCAACAGGGCCTCGCGATTCGCTGCAATTCGAATAAATATGGCCGAGAGAGGCGAGTTATGACCCTAACCGGAGGCTGCTTCTGCGGCCGTGTCCGCTACCAGATTAGTGCACCCCTGGTCGGCGCTAGAAGTTGCCATTGTTCTCGCTGTCGCAAGGCATTCAGCGGCGCGGGATCCGCTTACGCGGAAGTCACGCCGGGAGCGTTCTCGTGGATTCTTGGTGCCGACAACCTCACGCACTATGAGTCCGCGCCGGGATGGGGTCTCTGCTTTTGTCGCACTTGCGGAACTACGCTCTGTGGAACTCACGAAGCTGATGTGCATGGCGTAACGCTCGGCAGCGTCGACGGCGATCCCGGTGTTGAGATCGACATGCATATTTTCGTCGATTCAAAGGCACCGTGGGACCGCATTGGAGGCGACGCTCCGCAGTACCAGGAATTCCCTTCCGCCGGTGAGCAAAACTCGGCAATCTAGTTCTCCGCAGCTATTCGAGGACGGCGGCTCGAGTGCTGCTGGGTCAACCGGTCTATTGGATTCCCCAGAGGTGACAAGTGCGTTGTCTTCAAGTACGAACGGCGCCGATATCAATGCTCGCACCAGGTGGTGGGCCGGTGGTTTCGGCATCCTGGAACACGATCTGACCCTGGAGGAGGCACGGCCGCTCATGGCGCGCGGAGCGAAGCTGACCGCTTGGGCGGCCACACGGGCAATCACCCAGGTGCTGGTGGATACCGGGGCCGAGCTTGACGTGGTCGACCGGGACCACAATGCCACACCCCTTCAATATCTAATCGGCGATGAGCAGATCGCGCGACTTTTGATCGACAGCGGCGCCAGTGTCGACGTGTTCGCCGCTGCGCGGCTGGGCGATGCGCAGTTGGCCAACAAGTGCCTCCGGGCCGATTCCCTAGCTGCCGAAGCACGCATCGGTCGTGCCCCGTTCTGCGCTCCTGGGATGCACATTTATGGATGGACCTTGGGGTTTGATCTCACACCGGCGGATGTGGCTCGCAAGTTTGGACATCCCGAAGTGGCGGAGCTGCTGGTGTCGCATTTATCTCCCGTAGGTCGTTTGATCGACGCTCTGTGGACTGGCGATGGGGGGCGCGCCCGTGCAGAAATTGCCCAGAATGCAAACGCCATTGAAAACCTGCACGCTCTCGATAAGGCGCTGCTATCCACGGCTGCATGGTGGTATAGGCCGGAGAGTGTGCGACTGATGTTGGAAGTCGGTTTCGATCCTCACGTAACCGGTGCACATCTTTCGACTCCGCTGGATCGAGCCAGCTTCCATGGTTATGCCGATATCGTGAAGACGTTGCTGGAGCTAGATCCGAATCCCCCGTTGACGCAGAAAAGCGAGTTTGGAGCCATTCCGCTGCGCACATGCATCTATGGCTCGATGAACGGTTGGAAGACGGGGTTTCCTCAGGACCACGCTCGGACACTGACTTTGCTGCTCGAGGCCGGATCGCCTCTTGATCCGACCTTCCTGCCGACCGGCAACGACGAGTTGGATGGTCTGATGCGGGATTGGCTGAAGAACGATCGGAGCGGGCATGGCAACTGAAGAGTTCGGGTAAAGCTCGCGCTAACGAACGCCAAGGGCAATCCCGTAATGGTCGCTGCGCCCGGATGTGGCCAAGTGGGAGTACCCTAGGACAGCGCTCAGCCTAGGCTTACCATGACGTCCTAGCGCAATTTCCATTTGCCGTTTGCCGAGACCTTAAATTTCCAGGTTATCGATCAGCCGGGTATTGCCCAGCCGCGCGGCGCCCAATACCACAAGCGGCTCGCCCTCCTTGGGCTCGCCCAAATCCGATCGCCGACGGATCGCCACATAGTCCGGCAGCCAGCCCCTGGAGTTGAGTAAGGCCAAGGCCGTGCTTTCCATGCTCCGCCAATTGCGCCGTCCGGCCCGGACTTGCTCGGCCACCGAGCCCAGAGTGGACGATAATTGCACCGCCTCCGCGCGCTCGAGCCCGGTTAAGTACACATTGCGCGATGACAAGGCAAGACCGCTCGCTTCGCGAACCGTTTCGCCGGCGACGATCTCAATCGGCAGCGCGAATTGCCTAACCATGTTTTTGATCACCAAAAGCTGTTGGTAATCCTTCTTGCCGAACACCGCCGCGCTCGGTTGCACGATACTGAAGAGTTTAAGCACCACGGTGCTGACACCGACAAAAAAACCCGGCCGCGAGCTGCCTTCTAAAATATCCCCCAGGGTAGCCGGCGGGTGAACCTTGCATTCCTGCGGCTCGGGATACATATCCTGCGGACTCGGCGTAAAGACGATATCGCAGCCACCTTTGGCCAATAGCGCGCAGTCGCTTTCGAGCGTGCGCGGGTACTTGGCAAAATCTTCATTGGGCGCAAACTGAAGCGGATTGACGAAAATACTCGCCGCCACGATACCCTTGCGCTGACGTGCGATGCGGACCAGCGACAAATGGCCCTCATGCAAGTTGCCCATGGTGGGCACGAAGTTGACGTCGCGCTCGGCAGAAAGCGCAGCCCTAAGATCGGCCACGGTCGGAATCAATTTCACTTCGGACCCGAATCAGAATCCATGCACGGCATCGTCTGGAAAACGGCCAGCCTTGACGTCGGCGACATAGTGCCGCACGGCCTCTTCGACGCCTTTGGTACCTTCAAGAAAGTTGCGGACGAATCGCGGCATCTTGCCGAAACTCAAGCCAAGCATGTCATGCAGAACGAGCACCTGGCCGCTGCAGCCAACACCAGCACCGATGCCGATGACCGGAATCGATAGCCTGTTGGTGAGGTCTCTCGCCAGCGCGGCGGGGATCATCTCGATCACGAGCAGTCCCGCGCCGGCCGCGGCGAGTTCCTCCGCGTGTTGGTGGAGTTGATCGGCTGCGCTCTGCTCTCGCCCTTGGACCCTGTAGCCGCCCAAGGCATGGACCGACTGCGGAGTAAACCCTAAATGCCCACAAACCGGGATGCCGCGCTCTACCAAGCGTTGTACGATCGGCGCCGTCCAACCGCCCCCCTCGAGCTTCACCATGTGCGCGCCGGCCTGCATGAGACGGACGGCATTGTGAATCGCTGATTCCGATGATGCCTGGTAGCTGCCAAACGGCATATCAGCGATGAGCCAAGCCGAGTGATTGCCCCGAGCCACGCTTGCTGTGTGGTACACCATGTCGTCGATCGACACCGGGAGCGTGGTTGGGTGACCTTGTAAGACGGTGCCGAGTGAGTCCCCCACCAACAGCACATCAATACCCGCCTCATCCAGCAGGTGTGCGAATATCGCGTCGTAGCAGGTGAGCATCGCGATTTTTTCGCCTGCGGCGTGCATCTCGCGAAGGCGATGCAGAGTAAGGGGCTTGCGGCTGATCATTGCGTGTATTTTGAATCATGCTGCCCTCGCCGGCCAGCAAACCCGCCTATTTGGTTACGGAATGCTCGGAATAATGGGTTTGTGGTGCCAATATGCGTCGCAACTGACCACCAGAATGGCCGTTACAACGCTTGGACGCGACGGGAGCCCGATGATGCGAAGATTTGCGTTTTTCGCTGTTAATCTGATATTCGGAATGATCTGTGCGACGAGCGTCGCGTCTGCGCAGTCCGCGCCGACGGTTTCCACGGCGCTGGCTGACCCGTGGTGCAGGGCAAAGCCCGAGCCCGCGTTCTGCCATGGCGTGCGCGGCGTGCGCGCCGAGGGTTGGCCGGCGCAGAGCCGTTCCGAAGTCATGGCCCAGAATGGCATGGTGGTCACCAGCCAGCCGCTGGCGGCGCAGGCCGGTCTGCAGATGCTGATGCGCGGCGGAAACGCAATCGATGCGGCCGTCGCCACGGCGAGCGTGCTGAGTCTCGTCGAGCCCATGATGGTCGGTGTGGCCTCCGATCTCTTCGCGGTCATCTACATCGCGAAGGAACACAAAGTGTACGTGCTGAATGCCAGCGGCACCGCCCCGACTGGCGCCACCCTTGAGCATTTGAACGGGCTCGGTTATCGCTGGGACCCCAAAAACTGGGGGCCGGCGTCGGGCATGCCCAGCTCCGGAATTCTGCCCGTGACCGTGCCGGGCACGGTATGGGGCTGGCAGGCCGCGCTCCAGCGATTCGGCAAGTTCACGTTCAAGCAGGTGCTGCAGCCCGCTGCCCTGTATGCGCAAAACGGCTTTCCCGTCTCAGAGCGCATTGCCAGCGACTGGAAACTGCCGAATGCGCTGCCGCTCAGGGGCTGTTGCATACAGCTCGACCCCGACTCGGCGAAGCTGTGGTATGTGAACGGGCGGCCGCCCGTGCCCGGCCAGATCTTCAGGAACCCGGATCTCGCACGGACCTTCCGCCTGCTCCAGTCGCAGGGCGCAAACGTCTTTTATCATGGCGAGATCGCCCGAGCCATCGTGGCGAAGTCGAAGGCACTCGGCGGCACCATGACGATGGAAGACCTCGCCAACTATCGCGGCGAATGGGTCGAGCCCGCCCGCTCGGAGTATCACGGCTACGAGGTGCTGGAGTTGCCGCCGCCTTCACAGGCGTGGGCGGCGAACGAAATGCTCAACATTCTGCAGGCGTGCCTGCCGACGTGGGCGCCGGGGGCAACGCTTGCATCGCTCGGCCCGACGAATCCGCAGTATTGGCACATCCTCGTTGAGGCCAAGAAGTTCGCTTATGCGGATCTCTTTCGATACAACGCCGACCCGAATTTCGCGAGCGTGCCTCTGGCGAAGCTGCTGTCCACCTCACATGCGGCGTCATTGTGCGCTAAGTTCGATCCCCACCACGCCTCCGACACCGGCCCACCGAGCGATGCTGATTTGAAGGGCGACACCATCGTACTGTCCACGGCTGACAAGGAGGGCAACATGGTGTCGTGGGTGAACAGCAACTTCAGTGCGTTCGGGTCGGGCATCACCGTGCCCGGCTACGGGTTCCTGCTGCACAATCGCGGCGGCCTGTTCACGCTCGACCCCAAGAGCCCGAATGCGATTGCGCCCGGCAAGAGGCCGTTCAACACGCTGTCGGCGGGGTTGCTCATGCGGCAGGGGCAGCCAGTGATGACGTTGACGCTCATGGGAGGGGATATGCAGGCGCAGGGACATGCACAACTGCTCATCAATGTCATCGACCTCGGGGCGAACGTGCAGGCGGCGGTGGATATGGCGCGCTTCCGACATAGCCAGGTTTCCAATGCGCTGAGCCTGGAGTCTTCGATCTATGACTTGGTGGGGGCGCCGCTTGTCGCGGCGGGACACACGGTGCGGTCCATCAGCGGCGCGGATGTTGGGGGCGCGCAGGTGATTCAAGTCGTGCCGGCGGAGGCGGGATTCGTCTACTACCGCGGCGGGTCGGATTTCAGAAAGGATGGGCTGGCGGTTGGGTGGTGAGGTATTACTTGACTGAGTCAACTATATGGCTAATATATTGAAATGCACGGCAGATCGGTACCCGCAGGCGATTTTGCAGTTCATGTGGAAGCGGTACGGCAATTCAATCGCTTTTTTACCCAACGGATCGGTGTGTTGGACGAGAGCTTGCTGGATAGCGGCCTTACTTTGACCCAGGCGCGTGTGTTATTCGAAATTGGCACCGGGGAAACCTGTACCGCTGGTGACCTTATCTCCCTGTTGAGGCTGGATGCGGGTTACCTTAGTCGGATACTTCAAGAGTTCGTAAACTCTGGCTGGGTGAAACGCAAACCGTCACCCGAAGATGCTCGACGGGCACTTCTCTCGCTCACGCCCAACGGACGAAAGAAATTTACCGAGCTCGATCGTCAATCGCGGCGCCGCATCGGCGAATTGATAAGCCCGCTGTCTGCGTCGAAGCTGACCCAACTCCTGCACGGCATCAGAGCTCTTCAAGACTCTCTCTCCGCGGTCCCAAGCACCGAAGTGCGGAGCGTTAATATTCGACCGCACCGCGCCGGTGACGTCGGCTGGGCGATCGAGCGCCATGGACAGTTGTATTCCGACGAATTCGGTTGGAACGAGGAATTTGAAGCATTTGTCGCCACGCTCTTTGCCAGGTTTGCCACCCAACACGATCCGGCCGCGGAACGGTTTTGGGTGGCTGAGGTCGACGGCGAACGCGTCGGCTGCGTATTTGTGGTGCGCTCGGAGAAAGACAAGAATGCAGCGCAGCTGCGGTGCCTCTTGGTGGACCCCAGGGGGCGCGGTCTCGGCGTGGGGCGACGACTAGTCGATGAGTGCATCCGGTTTTCGATGTCTGCCGGGTACCGCCAGATTATCTTGTGGACCAACGATGTGCTGGTTTCTGCGCGTCGCATTTACGAAGCCGCAGGCTTCTCGCTTATCGAGGAGTCTCCGCATCATAGCTTCGGGCACGATCTGGTCGGTCAATATTGGAGCCGCGCCCTCTGAACATACGCCCAAACTGTGGTCCGTAGGACATGTGTCGGCGACCGGCCGTGTCATTTCGCCGCGATCAGTTCAAGCGTCTCCCTCTTTATCTTGGATAGCTGCAGGCGGTTATCTTGCGAAGTGGCGTACAGCGCTTGCAGCAGTGCCTTGTCCCAGGTCGTCATTTCCAAGGGCTGGGGCGCCATCTCGGACGCGGCGAACACCTTGAGAATGCTCGGCGCTTCCCCCAAGTCTTTATCCAGATTGATTTCGGCCAAACCGACGAGGCCGATGTAGTCCGCCAATTGACCGATATTGAGCTTGCTCACTTGCACCGGATCAACCACCACGATCGCCGACTCGTTTGCCACGAGCACAAAGAGATTCGGCTTGCAAGTCGCTGATCCCAGCGGAGCATGGGCGGACATGGCGATTTGAGACAGCCGAGTAAGTACGAATTCGCCCGCCTCGCGGCTCAATCCCGCCACCAACGGACACATTTTCATTTTCCTATCCCACCGCAATAGCGACTCGCCATCTGAGCGAACGATCGTGGAGGAGACGAAGGTATCCACGTCGTCTTTTAGCTTTTCTCGATCCTGTGGCGCGGTCACCGTCACCGAACCAAGCGAATCCGCGTGCAGCGGCGCCGCCAGCGCGTACCATGTCAGACCCAGGACGCAAACGCACGCCGTTTTGAACGTTCCAAATGACTCTCCGTTCATCCGACCTCCTTGACTCGGTAACCCTGCCCTCGGCTAAGACCGACCTACTCTTCGAGCGGAAGGGCCGTCAAATCAGCGGCGGCCCTTTCAACTCAATAGTGTTCCCAGAGGGATCTTTGAAATAGATCGAAAGACTGCCGCCGCGCGCGCCTTTATGCATACCCTCCTCAATTATTTCCACCCCATGATTGGCCAGATGGCTACGAAGTCTCTGTTCATCGTATTTTCCAATGGCGATACACAAGTGGTCGAGATTTCGCCCGCCCGTGATCTTAGGAATCGCCCATTGCCCCGTACTCGCGCTGACGTCAACGAGGTCAATCTTCCCTTGCCGGTGCCGCTGAGGTTTACGAGCAGTTAAAATCGCTCGCAGGCGAATGGGAAGCGGAACTCCCCGGGTTCGGCAAATTGACCAGCCGTGTTCGCCTGGTTTCCAACGGCATGGCGATCGAAGAAGTCATTGGCACGCGCGCGGACAATGAACTTTCGGTCTACACCCTGAATGACGGCAAAATTCTGTTGACTCACTATTGCGCCTTGACGCCCGACGGACACCAGGTCCGGCTGCAGACGTCCCGACTCGGAGCCGCACCGGAACATCTCGATTTCTCTTTTGCGAGCGCGACCAACCTACACAGTACGTCGGCAGCGCACATGCGTCGGGTGATCATGACGATCTCCGATCGCGATCACTACACCGAGAAATGGACCAAGACTGAAAATGGAAAAGACACCGAGTTCGATCTGAACTTCGTGCGTCTAAATCCCAGTCGCCCACTCCGCCAAGGAGTCGAGCAGTGATGCCAGGACCTCGCCGTCGGTACGCCCGCTGCGTTTCGGAACATGAAAGGAGTGATCAGCCTCGGGCGCCCATACCAGGGTGGCCTTGCGGCCGAGTTCGGCGATGATCGGCTGCAGCAGCTTGGGCTCCGCGAGCTTGTCTTTCTCACCCTGCAAGAACAGCATGGGGATGTTGATCGCAGATAAATGCGCGGCGCGCGTGCTCGTCGGTTTACCGGCGGCGTGCAAAGGAAAACCCAGGAACGCCAGGCCTCGAACGCTCTGCAGTGGCTGCAATGCTTGGGCCTGAGACGTCATGCGTCCGCCAAAGGACTTGCCTCCCGCTATGAGTTTGAGACCGGGCGCGCGGCGCGCGGCTGCATCGACCGCGGCACGCACTGCGGCATGACACAGCGCTGGAGCATCGGGTCGCCTGCTTTTCTTCTCCATGTACGGAAATTGGTAGCGCAGAGTTGCGATGCGCCGCACCGCCAGCCCCTCGGCAAATGCAGCCATGAACGAATGCCTCATGCCCGCTCCGGCGCCGTGCGCAAAGACGAAGCAACTCATCGCCGCCGCCGGCTCGAGCCACAGCGCCGAGACTTGGGCTTTGTCAACGGCCAGGGAGAGTGCTTCCGCCGAGGGCATTGGCGAAACGAAAGCTTGCTAGTCTTCTTCCTTCCGACCGGAAAAGGCGATGTAGATCAACGCCACGGCAATTGCGGTACCAGCCGCGACAGCGACCCAGGGATTTTCCTGCACATACTCCACGACCGATTCGGTCACATCCTGGACCCGATCGGCGCCCCACTTCACCTGGCGCGTCAGGCTTTTCTTGGCGTCGGCAATCCCCGCCTCCACCTTGTCGCGAAGTGCTTGAATCTCCGGGGACTTGAGGTCGCTCAGCTTTGAAAGCAACGCCTCGGCGTCCGCAACCAGATCACTGATCAATGTGTTTTTGTCCATGCGGCCTATGATATCTCATCGCAACACTGCCGTGCGCAGCCGGATCAGCCCGCGCTACGCACCCGATGCAGGCTAAACGCCAAGACCCGCGCCCTTGACCCCCGCCATGCACACCGCCTCGTCCTCATCGCCCGTACCTCCGCTCGCCCCGGCCGCTCCCAAGATCCGGCCATCAGCGTCCTTGATCAATACCGCGCCGGTCTGCGCCAGGAACTTGCCTTGAGCGGTGGCCGCCAGGGCGCCGAAGAACACGGGATTCTGTTTGGCGCGCTCCAGCAAGTCGCGGCTCGGGGCTCCCATGCCCACTGATGCCCATGCCTTGCCGGTGGCCACGTCGACCCGGAACATGCTGGCGCCGTCTTCGCGTTGCAGCGCCTTTACATGCCCGGACTCGTCGAGGATCACGACTGCCATCGGCTTGTGACCTTTCTCGCGCGCGGTGGCGAGCGCCACAGCAATGATTTTGTTCGCCTGCGCCAGAGTAAGTAAGCTCATATATCGCTCCTCAATAGTCAAAACGGAAATATGGCACTTGGCTACCATAGCCGCCATGAAAATCGCTACTTACAATGTCAACAGCATCAACGCGCGTCTCGTCAATCTGCTGCGCTGGCTGGAGGAGACGGCACCGGATGTGGTCTGCCTGCAGGAGTTGAAGGCGCCCCAGGACAAGTTCCCCGAAGCGGCGATTCGCGCCGCCGGCTACGGCGTCATCTGGCACGGGCAGAAGAGCTGGAATGGGGTGGCCATTCTCGCGAAACACGCGGACCCGGTCGAAGTCCGTCGGGTGCTGCCGGGCGATCCGGACGATCTGCATAGCCGCTACATCGAGGCAAGGGTGAAGGACGTGGCGATTGGCTGCCTGTATTTGCCCAACGGCAATCCGGCGCCCGGTCCGAAGTTCGACTACAAGCTGGGGTGGCTGGATCGGCTCATGCTGCACGCCAAGGAACTGCTCGCCTCGGGAACGCCTGTGGTGCTGGCCGGGGATTTCAATATCATTCCCACCGAAGCCGATGTGTACAAGCCGGAGCGTTGGCTCGATGACGCGTTGTTCCGGCCCGAGGTGCGCGCGTACTTCACGGGCCTGATCGAAGCGGGCTGGGTCGACTCCGTGCGCCGCATCCACCCCAACGCGACCATCTATACTTTCTGGGACTATTTTCGCAACGCCTACGGCCGCGACGCGGGGTTGCGCATCGATCATCTGCTGCTCAGTCCCTACGTTGCCGGCCGACTGCTCGATGCCGGCGTCGATAGGAACGTGCGCGGCTGGGAAAAGGCGAGCGATCACGCGCCCGTGTGGGTCTCGTTGGCTTGAAGACGTTCGCTGAAATGGACCGCACGGATGGCCACGCTCGGCGCTAACCAACCGGTCCGGGAGCGCATCTTCGGAGGCGCGGCGCAGGGGCTGATGTCCGCGGCCGCGGCGCTGCTCGCCTATCTGCCCACCAAGCCGCTTGGACTGCAGGAGGGTTTCTGGGGATCGATTACCGCCATCGCCGTGGTTCAAGGAGGATTGAGCGCCACGCAAGCTTCCGCGCGCGATCAATTCATTGGTGCGGCGATCGGCGGTGTCATCGGCGCCGCTGTCGTTGCATCGATCGGTCAGCAGCTTGCCGCCTATGCATTCGCCGTGGTTCTGTGCATGAGCGTGTGCTGGCTGCTCAATGTCCCGAGTTCGGCGCGCTTGGCCGGCTCGACGGTGACGATCATAGCGCTGGTGCCCCACCACAGCACGGTGAGCTGGATGCTGCTGTCGCGAGTCTCCGAGGTGGGTTGGGGCGTGGCCGTGGGCATTGCCACCGTTTGGCTCGCCAACAAAGCCAAGGCGCTGTTGGACAAAGTGCCTTGGAGTCCGCCGCGGACCGGCCCCTAAAACGCCGGCGAACGCCTCGCTTGGCAAGGCAGGACGGTAGGAATATCTTGTGCGAAATGTCGCTGACCCTCTATTACCATCCGTTGTCCTCGTTCTGCCAGAAGGTGCTGATCGCGCTGTATGAGAACGACGTCGAATTCACGCGGCGGGTGATCGATTTCGGCAACCCGGCGGACCGGGCCGAACTGCAGGCCATTTGGCCTATTTGCAAGTTCCCGGTGGTCCGCGATCACTCGCGCAAGCGCGATCTGCCGGAGGCCACGATCATCATCGAGTTTCTCGATCACTTCTATCCGGGCGAACAGCGGCTGATCCCAAGCGAGTGGGAGGATGCGCTCGATACGCGTCTGTGGGATCGCTTTTGCGACAATTATCTACAATTGCCAATGCAGCACATCGTCGCTGATCGGATCGGCGGCTCCAAGAGCGACTTGACGAGGGAACGGGCGACGCTCACGAGCGCTTACGGTCTGCTCGAACGCCGTATGGCGTCCAGGATCTGGATCTCCGGCAAGGCATTCAGTCTGGCCGATTGCGCCGCGGCTCCAGCGCTCTTCTATGCCAGCATCGTGCACCCGTTTCCGAACGAGCTCTCTCATGTGCGCGCTTATTTCGACCGGCTGACTCAAAGGCCGTCGGTGGCGCGCGTTTTGGAGGAAGCCAAGCCCTACCTCGCGATGTTCCCGTTCGCCGATGCCGTTCCGGCGCGCTTTCGCGCCTGAGCAGCGTCGAGATTTTCCATGAATTGCAGCGCATCGTCCCAGGCTGCGTGACGCGCCGTGTTGTCAAATACACACCAGGTCTCGGTCGCCTTTGCCCTCTCCACCGTCGCGGCGAAAACGGCGAGCTGCGCCTCCGAATACTTCGAATAGTACATGCGCGGCGCCCCGTGCCAGCGAAAATAGGCGAAGCGGCGGGTGCCACCCGGAATTTCAGCGCCCGGAAAACGCGCGGGATCCGCCGCGACCCGCGAAACGCCCGCATCTTTCAGAGCGTTCTCGGCGGCGTTCGTGAACCAACTCTCGTGCCTCGGCTCACAGACCACCTTCGTGCCGCGAACGCGCGGCACTGTTGCAAAAAACGCGCGAGCCGTGCGCCCGTTGAACTGCAGGCTCGGGGGTAGCTGGACGAGCACCGCCGCGAGCTTCGGTTGCAAGTGTGCGATTTCCTCGTAAAAGCGCGCGACCTCGGCGGCACAGCGTTTCAAGTGACTCTCATGCGTGATGCTGCGCGGCATTTTCACCGAGAAACGAAATGGCGCCGGCGTGTCGTCGCGCCAGCGCGCATACGTTGCACCTTGATGCGGCCGATAGAAGGATGAGTTGATCTCGACGCAGGAGAAATGCGCGGCATAGAAGGACAGGTGCGTTTGATCGGGATGTCGTTCAGTGCGCTTCGCCGGCGGGTTGCTCCATCCCGCAAGGCCGACCCGAATGGCGGCAGAGGCCACGGCCGCGCTACTGCGCGTCCGCAGCCCGCTGCTGCGCATCGGCAGATTTAGCGGGAATCGTTTCAAGATCGCGTTCGGCGTGACATTGTCTGATGTAGAGCGTGAGCGCCAAATGCTGGCGTGCCGCTTGTGCATCGTGCGCCAGCAGTTGCGGGCCGGTGGCGCGGCCAAATCGATCGAGCACTTCCGTGCAGGCGCGCTCGATCAGATGTCGAACTTTGAGCGCTCGAACCCTGGCCTCGCCCGTTTCATCTTCCGGATCGGCGTCGATCTCTTGTCCCGACCGATCAAGATAGGCATTCAATGCCCAGCCCAAGGACTGCAACGCCCCAACTTGGGCGCGCGAATGCGGATCCTTGCGGCCGAGCTTGCTCGCCGCCTCGATGAGCGACAGCGCGCCGCCTGCCCAACAAGCGGCGGGCCCGATCGCGCCGTGCCAAAATCCCGGGCGCGTCAGATACCAATTGGGCCCGCCAATCGCACGACTCGCGGGAACGCTGACCTCGGTGAAGTCCACCGCGACTGTGTTGGTGTCCGCCATCGCAGCACTTTGCCAGGCCGACGGTTGCGGCGTGATGCCGGCATCGTCGAGGGCAACATCCAGCAGCAACATTCCTTGCTCGCCATGGGCGGTGACGAGTGCAGCCTCGAGGAAGGTCGCACCGCTGCAAAATTGCTTCGTTCCTTTGAGCTCAAAGCCGACGTCAGTGCGGCAGGTATAGGTCAGACGGCTTGCCGGACCGTCCGATGCCCAGACCCCATAGAGCGTCTCGGCGCGCGCCGCTTTCCCTGCCTCGGCCAGGATCGCGAGCGCATCCGTATGCGCCTCGGCAATACGGGCCAGCGACAAGTCCTTGGCTCCCCAGCGTTTCAATGCCTCGTGCCGCAGCGCCGTGGCACCGTGCCCCGGCAACGGCAGCGTCAGCTCACCCGATGCATGCGCTTGCACCAACAGTTCCTTAAGACTGGGGATGCAAGACATCGATATTGGCCTTCAACGTATCTGCGAATCCGCCGGCGGCTCGCCCGATCAGCCGTGCGCTCGTCACCACCACGCTGCTTACAGGCGATGAAAGCCGCCAGCCCCGACGCTTGAGCCTGCCCCACAAACAATGATCCTCCGCGAGCGCCCGATCAGCCCAGCCGCCCGCATCCACGTAGGCGTCGGCGCGAAGCGCCAAATTGGCGCCGTGCACGTGGCCGTGGGTTCCGTCGGGCCGTGTGAGATAGGTCGTGCGATAGACTTCGTGCGCCTCGGGCGACCCGCCGTCCTCGAGCTGCACGATACCGGCAACGCCGGCTATTCCGGTATCGGCGAGCCGCAATTGCTCGGTGATCCAATCAAGCGGCACCAACGTGTCGGCATCCGTGTTTGCCAGCCAGATCTGGCTCAGGTCCTTGTCGCCGCCGAAATGGGCGAGAACGGCCTCTACTCCCAGCCGTCGCGCGGATCCCGGGCTTCTGGCATGGCACTCGAGCACTTGCCCTACACCAGCCACCGCGCGGCGCGCGCGCGGCAGCGTGTCGTCGGTACAACTGTCGGCCACGATCACGATCCAGTAGTCGCGCAGCCGCGCCCCTTCACAGCTGCGGCGGATATTTTCAACGCATTGCGCGATGTGTGCCTCCTCGTTTTGGGCCGGAACGACGATGCCGATCGACCAAAAGGCATACTCCGAAGCCTTCACGCGCGCCGCCAGGTATCCAAGCGAAATCCGGGACACCGAGCGCCCTTGATCCACCTGCAGGACGGGGCCAGCGCATCCTTCAACGTAGCGTGCACTTGATCCCCATGAAGCAAGTGATCCTCGCTGTCGCCGAGCCAATGCACGGCGATCAGCTCGCCGCCGACTTCAAGCTCGGCGCTCAAGCGTTGCACGATATCGGTCAACCGCGTGCCCGTAAAATAGTAGCCAAGTTCGCTGAAGACGATCAGATCGAACGGGCCTTGCGGACACTGTGTGGCGAGATCGCCCCAAGAAACGCTGACCTGCGGCAAGTTAGCGCAGCGTTCCCTGGCCATCGCCACGGCGCTCGGTGCAATGTCGATCGCGTGCAACTCATCACTCCGCCGCGCCAATGCGGCCGTGAGCACGCCGATCGAGCAGGCGGGTTCAAAGACACGCCGGTAGTGGGTTCGCATGAGCGATCGCAGCGTGAGTTCGTAGCGATCGCGTTCGTAGCGGGAATCGATAAAGTTCCATGGGTCGGTGGATTGCCGATACTTTGCCTCGAAGGCCGCTTGCGACACCGGCGAATGCTCGCTCATACGAGAAATGCCTCGTAGCCGCGTTCGAAGTACTCGAGCACATGCGCCGGCACAACCGGTTCACGCGCATCGCCGGGATCGAGCTGCGAGCTGAAGCAGCTTATTGCTGCGTGCTTGGCTGCCTGCGTCTTGGCGTCCAACGCGAATTTCCCCCAGCGTGCGCCCTTGAAGGCCGTCGGCTGCGCGTGATGCCAGGCCCAAATGGGATAGCGGGCGATCGGCAGGTGAAGATCGCCCGCAACATCAATGCATGCCAAGGAAACGGCTTCATGATCCGGATGTCCGTCGGCTTCAAAAGGCGCGATCAGCGTGGGCTCTGACTTGCACAGATGTCGAATCGCACCGATCAACGCCGGCATCCGGGCTGCGACCTCGCCATCGGGTATGGCGAGCCTGACAACTCTCACCGGGCGCGAGCAGAGAGCCGCGAGAGCCTCATCAAGTTCCCGTCGGCGGAGGAGGTTGAGGCCGTGCCAATCCGGATACGCTGCCTCGCCATCCGTCACGCTCAAAATGACCACGTGGTGCCTCCGCTCGCTCCACACCCGGATCAACCCGCCGGCGCCCAGCACCTCGTCATCGGGATGTGGGCTCACGATCAACAGCGGCCCGGGCTTGGGCGACCAGGCCGCCTCGCCATTCAAGAGCGCCTGCCAATCCTTGTTCGCCGTGCCGGGCAGCGCGGGATGGAAAGCGACGGGGCGCGGTTTGAGCAATGGCATGTTGAAAAATCGCTGCGAGGAGAAAGGCGGAACGCAATACTAGGCGTCGTCGCGCCGCGCATCACCCGTCCTGCGGAGCGCATCAGTGTAGGATTTCACGCGCAGCCCTTGCCTCAATTCCGGCGCCCATCGCGCAGCCAAGCAGCAGGAAGATTCTGACGGCGGTGACCGCAGACGGGCGCGGTCATCGGCATCGCATTGGTCTATAGTCGTTGAATGAAAGCAATTATCTTCGATCTCGACGGCACTTTGATCGATTCGGTGTACGCGCACACGATGGCTTGGCAGAAAGTGCTCACGCAATTCGGACTTGCTGCTCCTGCATGTGTCATTCACCGGCGTATCGGCATGAGCGGCAAGCTCCTCGTCAAAGCGATCGCTCGGGAGCAAGGAAGGCGTATAGGAGAAAAGCAGCTCGACAGGCTGTCGAATCGACACACCGCCCTATTCCGTCGGCTGACGCCCGCCTGTGCGCCGCTGCCGGGAGCGCGCTCGCTTTTGAAGTTTCTCGCTTCATCCAAAATTCCACATGGCATTGCCACCTCCGGTAAACGGAACGAGATCGCCAGGTCTTTAAAAGCCCTGCAGCTAAGCTCCTCCGCGGTGGTCATCGACGGCGATATGGTCGAGCAGGTGAAACCTGAACCGGATCTCTTTCTTCTTTGCCAACAGAAACTCAAGGTGAAGCCCGCGGATTGCCTCATCGTGGGTGATGCGGTGTGGGACATCCACGCCGCGCGGCGTTGCGCGATCCTCGCGGTGGGCTTGTTAAGCGGTGGATTCGGGGAGCAGGAACTCTACAACGCGGGAGCCATGCGGGTGTATAAAGACGCCCGCGCGCTGCATGAAGGAATCGATGAACTCGGATTTGAGCTATCCCGAAGCTGACGGAGCAGCCCTCCGCAATCACCCGGTACCGGTTGCCGCCAGGGAGTGTTCGAAGTCGTAGATCATGCTCTGCGAGAAAATACTGACCCGGTTCCGGCCTGCCGACTTGGCGTGATACATGGCGATGTCGGCGTACTTCAGCAAGGTGGCGGCATCCTCCTGAGAATCTTTCTGCGTAGCGATCCCGATGCTCGCCCCAATAAGATATTCACGACCGTTTATCTCGAAAGGCTGGTTCAAGGCGCCAATGATGTTGCCGGCGCAAATGGCGGCGTCCTCCGTAGAATGGACGTCGGGAAGCAGCACCACGAACTCGTCGCCCCCGTGGCGACTGACTGTATCGGTAGTTCGCACGCAGGTGACAAGTCTGTGCGCGACCTGTTGAAGAAGCTGGTCCCCGACGGCATGCCCATCGGTGTCGTTTACCCCTTTGAATCGATCGAGGTCTATAAACAGAAGCGACGTAACACGCCCCCTACGCTGGGATCCGTTCAGCGCATGCTCCAACCGATCGGCAAGCAGCGTACGGTTCGGCAGGCCGGTCAAGCTGTCGTAGAGCGCCATGCGCGCCAGTGTGTCAGCTTGATTGCGAGCAATCGTCACGTCATGGGCGACCATGACGACTCCGATGACTCCTCCGCTCGCGTCATGGATCGGCGAGACCGAATAATCCACGGCAACCTCGGTCCCGTCAGGGCGGACCAACACTGCTGCGGCGCCCGAACGACAAATGTGATTTTCGATGATTGCTTGCACAGCAGGACAGGAAGTGCGCTCTCGGGTTTCCAAACATAACAAGGGGAACACTTCGTCCAAGGGCCGCCCGGTCGCCCGTTGGAGTGTCCACCCGGTCATATTTTCCGCGACCGCGTTGAGGAAGGTCACGCGGGCCCGAAAATCGGTGCTGATCACCGCATCGCCGATCGAGTTTAGCGTGACACGGGCTCGCTCTCGCTCTTCGTGCAATGCTGCTGTGTTTGCCAAATGAGTGGCCTCGCTCACTTCCAAGGCCTGCTCGGAATTCCTCAGCTTCATCAGATCCCGAAATACGATGACTGTTCCCTCTATCGAGCCAACCCCGTTTTGTATTGCCGTAACACGATAATCGATGACCTTTGGATGGCCCTCGCCGCCGAGAAGAAGCGCGCGTCTGAAGTCACGGCTCCCACACACTGCACTATGAGCATCGGCTATTGCCTCAACAAAATCCTTCCCGGTTAGCACATCCACGATCGAGATAACGTCGGTGAGAAGTTCTCCGATGACGCGCTCTGCGACACACCCGGTAATTTTTTCAACTGCCGGGTTCATGTATTGCACGCGGCCCGCCACGTCGATTGTGATGACAGCGTCTGCAGTTTGAGACAACGCCTCCTCTAAAAAGGCCTTCAGGGGAACCCGAGGCACAACGGCTTTGGTTTTCGCCACGAATCGCATAGCCTCTTGCTTTAGCTGCTGGAACTGCGATGGCGTCCGTGACATCGAAGAATTATGACGTCTTCACAATATCCAGGCGACCGGCGCGATTCAGGACGCCGGTCACAGGTTGCGAACGGTGGCCCAACCCTAACATTTGTTATTCGCATGTAGATCCCCCGCCGACCCTTACCCTCAACGCCTTCACGGGACCTGCGGATCTCTCCAGCGGCGGCTCCGGCACCGGCTGGCCATTTAACGTCCGCGGCTCGGTATCGGTTCGGGATTGTGCACGGAGCAAGCTGCTTGCGGCGAGGCTTGCGCCCGCGACCGCGCTGCCGCGCAGCAGCAGACCTCGTCGTGCCGGGTCGAAGCCGACATCGCCGGGATACTGAGGGGGCGTTGGCATAAACAATCTCGCTGTAGCTAATTTCGCAAGATTGCCGTGTTGGCGCTGCTATCGATGTCCGTGAATCTCGCCACTACGCGTCAGTAAAGTTGAAAGCAGCTTGTTGCGCGATTTCGGAGCGCGGCGGGTAGGAAACTTCCTATACCACCTAGGGACAAAAATCGGGTGTTTTTTCCAGCCGCGGCGCTAAAGAGTTAAGGTCCCATGGAGAACCATGATCGCCTGCGTCAACTGGAAGCGCGCCGTCGCGACGCGTTGAGCATGGCGGTGGTGGCCAAGGCGCGTTACCTGGCGTTGAACGGAGAGCCTAGCTCAACCCCGGCAGCCCTCGAGCGAGCCCGAGGCGAGTGGCAAAAAGCCGAGACGCGAAAAGTCGCCATCGCCTATCAAATCCGCAAGCTGGAGGAACTGACGCGAGAATCCGCGTCTGCGGAAACAGCTCATTGATCTTAAGTAACGCGGATATCTTCAACGAGGATATCTACAACAATTACCTACAACGAGTTGTTCGGCCATATGGCCGTGCGCCACATATGCGCGACGGGTGATCCATCGAAGCCCAAACCTTGCTTCGGTTCACGAAAATGCCGGCCGATGATGTCGGTGAATATTTCCGGATCGATCGGGTCGGATTTTTCGAAGAAATAAATATCGTAGAGCGTCACCAGGCGCGAACTCATGTACCAGCGATGCTTCCTGGCCGCCTCGGCTGCCAGTCGAATGTATTCCGGCGGCGAATAATCGGCGCCGAAGAAACGCACGTAGGACTCCGGGTATTGGTAGCCCACCGACTCGTCCGCGAAATAGCGCAGCGCCTGGTGATTCTGCACCGCCCAGGCGATTTCCTCATCGACATACGGCGCGATCAGCTGCGCTCCCCAATATCCATGGTCGGCGCGCAACAGCATGCCGTTGGCAATATCGTGCAGCAGACAGGCCAAGACGATCTTTTCCTCCTGCCCGGCATCGAGCGCTCGTTTGGCGCTCGTCACCAAATGCCGAAAGGTTATGTCCGTGATCCGGTATTTGAAGAAATCGAGCAGCCTGGGCTGCGCCGGCATGCGCGGCAGCTCCGGATTGTCGCCCATCATCAATACCGTGCCCGGAGCGAGCTGCCGAAGAATCTCGCCCTCGGTGTCCGGAGCGCCAGATCCCCGCCATCCCGCCGGCGGGGTCAATATCAGCCTGCGATAACCTGACTGGGGATGTTGGGAGTTCGAATCAACATCAGGCATTGTGGTTCTCAGGAATTATTGCGATCAAGACTGGCACGGTCCCAGCGCGCGGCATCGGCGCACGCGGAATAGGTATTTTGCAGGAAATCGAGCAGCGTGTGTTCCGGGTCCGCAGCCCGTCTCATCACATCGTAGTCGAGAATGAATTCTCCGAGCGTTTTGTCGAAGGCGCCGGGGCCCGCGATGATGGCCTCGGACAATCCTGCCGGGACCGGGGCCGCGTAAGCGTAGAAGGCGGCGCGGCCGTAGCCGCCATTGCCCGGCCAGAATCCGGCGCTGATGCATTCGTGCGAATAGGCCTCTGCCTGAATGGCGTCGGACCCGGGGCGAGGCGGTGCCCGGCGTCCGTTGAATCGGGTGACCGCCAGGTCGAAAGATCCCCAAAAAAAATGCACGGGACTAATCTTGCCGTAAAAACGCGTGGAGAATCGCTTCAGCAGCCGATCGGCTTGGCTCAAGGTCTGCCAAAAGCGCTGTACGGCATCCGGATCGTAATCTCGATGTACCCTGTCTTGATCGAAGCGAATCCCGTCCACGACCTCAACCGGATGAGGATTGATCGCAATCTGCACTCCCAAATTTTGCAAGGTGCGCAGGTAGGCTGCATAGAACTCCACCACGGGCCGTGCATCGAGCGGCAGGAATTCCGTGCTCCCCGAGCTATGCCGGAAGGCGAGCCGATTTGCGAGGAAGTCGAACTCGATCTCCAGCCGATCACCCTGCCGCAGCGGCATGACCGAGGTCGAGAGTCCACGCGCCGTTACGTACAAAGGAACGTTCCACCAATGATTCTGCTTCGGTGTCAACGCCAAGCGTGTCTTGCCGACGATTTGCGTGAGCATGTGCAGGGTGTCGCCGCTGTTATGCCATTGCGGCCAGTCGAGCGGCGGCCATGTCGGCGAGAGTTCATTCATTGCGGCAGCGACGCGGCATCTCGGGCCAGCGCTTCGATCCCGGACCAATCGGCCGAATCGACCATGGATTTGGGCGCCACCCACGAGCCGCCCACGCAGATGACATTCGGCAGAGCGAGATACCGCGGCGCGTTGTCTCGAGAGATGTCGCCCGCCGCATAGAATTCCAACTCGGGGAAAGATTCGCCGAGTGTCTGCAGCATGCGCGTGCCACCGGCTATCTCCGCCGGGAAGAGCTTCAGCACCTTGAATCCCGAATGCTGTGCCGCCACCACGTCAGTGGGCGTCATGACGCCGGGCAGCACGGGAAACCGCGCACCGCGGGCTGCCGCTGACAGTTCCGGCGTCAATCCTGGCGTCACTCCGAAGTGCGCACCCAGCCGGCCGGCGGCGGCAAAATCGGCTGCTTTGGTGAGTCCGCCGACGCCGACGATGGCCTCCGGCAGGGTCTTGCGAATCGCGTCGATGCAGGCGATCGCGCCGGTCGCCTGCAGGCTGATTTCCAATGCGCGTAAACCGCCTGCCATCAACGCGCGCACCATGGGCACGACACGCTCGGACTCAGCCGCCGGAATCGCGGCGATGACGGGCGTGAGGCTGACGATGTCACGGATGTTCAAATTACGGAATCCATGCGCGGGGAACCGGTCATTGATCAGGTCCGCTTGAAGTATATCCCCCGGGGCTCCGCAGCAGTGCTCGGGATACTAGGCGAACATACCCTACCAGGGTATAGTTGGGCAAGAGGCTTGCGGTATGAGTCACGTTGCGAAAGAAAAAACCAAGTTGATGAACCGGTTGAAGCGCATGCGCGGCCAGATCGGGGCGATGGAGCGCGCAGTCGATGCGGACAACGAATGCGCCGCGATCCTGCAGCAAGCCACTGCCTGTCGAGGGGCCTTGGATGGATTCATCGCGGAAGTCATCGAGGACCACATTCGCGAACACATGGTAGACCCGCAAGCGGGTCGCGATTCAGTGCGGAACCTGGCCGCCGAAGAACTCATCGAGGTGGTGCATCAGTATCTGAAGAAGTAAAAGAGACTCCAGGAAGGCTCGAACTCCGGCGCCGTGCGACAAAAGCTGGGCGACTAAAGCTCGTGCGTGTAGATGATAAAACCTTGGTGCTGCGCAACCTTGTCGTATAAAGCTCGCCCCGCTGCGTTGGACGTTTTCGTCTGCCAGTACACACGGCTGCTGCCGGCCTTTCGCGCCGCTTCGTATACGGCATGGATGAGCTGACGGCCGACACCGCGACCCCGCACTTCTTCGGCGGTGAATAGATCCTGCAGATAACAAACGTCGGTCAGCCGCGTCGTACTGCGATGGAACAGGAAGTGCACGATTCCGATCACACGGCCATCTTTCTCGGCGACGAGAGCGTGCACCGGCTCCTCGCGGGAAAAGAATCGCTCCCAGGTGGCCTCGGAAACACTTTCCGGCAGCGCACTCGGACCCTCGCGCCCGTAGAAACGGTTGTAGCTGTCCCAGAGCGGCCGCCAACCAGAGTAATCAGCTCGCTCAATCGGTCTTACAAAAAGGGTGTTTAGCCGATCCACGCACGGACCCCTGCCTTGGCCTTGGCATTTCTTGACGTTCATATTTTTGAATTACGTTCGGCAGTCGTCTGTGGTTTGCGACAATGCGGGGATTTTACAATGCCGGAGCGCGCGACCGCAGCGAGCAGTGGGTCACGCTGCGTCCAAGACCGACGCGGGATATTGGTGCCGCAAAAGCGCAAAGTGCGCGTCGACCGAGAGCGTGGGTAAACATGAGAATCGAGCATGGTGCCGCAGCAAGATCCATCAACGAACTGCTGGCAATATTCATGCGGCAAGGCGCGCTGGAGGCTGCCGCGAGACGCGCGTCATTCGGCGTGACGGGTCGAACCGCATCGATCCGGGTGCCCTTGTCGCCCGCCAATTCTGCGGCGATTCCGACGCCCTAGCCGCCGACGAGCGTCTGGCGCGACGGCCGCTTTCGATATTGCCTATTTCCACGCCGTGATTGCCTATTTCCACGCCGTGGCTTGCATCGCGAGCACGCCCGACGGCCCCACCGCCCGAAGTTCCACCCGGTCGCTTTCCGGTTTGCCCGCGAATTGAATCGGCTGATTCACGAACAGCGGACTGCGCGCGCGGAATTCGAAACGCGCCAGTCGATCTATGCCGTTCAATGCCAGCAGCTTCACCAGAATGATCGCCACCAACGGTCCGTGCACGACGCGCTCTCGATAGCCTTCCTCGCGCTGCGTATAGAGCTGGTCGAAATGAATCAGGTGCGAATTGAAGGTCAACGCGGAATAGCGCATGAGCATGACCGGATCGGGGGTCACCGTCAGCGCCCAAGGATCGTCCGTGGCGGTCGTCGGAAACGGATCCTTCGGCGCAGGCTCGAACGGAGCCGGTCCCTGCAGGTAGACGATGTCGCGCTCCTCGCGCACGCACAGCTGATCGTCCTGAAAATACTGGTATTCGGCCGTCTGTATGTGAAAGGGACCGTGCTTGCCCTTCTTGTCACGCTGCCCGATCACGCGCTCGGTCATCCGTGCCCTGACCCCGATGCGCAGCGGGCGCAGGAATTCGGTGCGTGCGGATGCGAACAGACGCCGGCGGCGCAGCGAAGCGTCGGCCCACTCTTGATTGATCATGTGGCCGTCGCGGCCGATCGCGAAGCGCGGCGCGGTGGGCAGGAAATACAACCAATGCCAGAGGGGCGGCAATTCCGTCTGATTCTCTGCGCCATCGCTCAAGCCGAGCGTGGCTTCGAGCGCTTGCACGGGCCAGGGGTCCAGATTCGATTCAGTCGTCATTAAAATCGCACCACGGCGGCCAGCGCGGCATCCGCCGCCGCGAACAGCTTCGGATCGATGTCACGGCCCGATGCTGCGGCATTGTCGTCGAGCTGCTGCGTAGCGCTCGCACCGACGATGGCCGATGCCACGTTCGGTTGCCGCAACACCCAGGCAAGCGCGAATTGACTCATGGTGGCTCCGGCTTCCTGGGCCAGCGGCTTCAGCTTCTGCACGGCTTGAAGAACCTCCGGCCGCATGAAGCTGGAGATGAATCCGCCCATCGTCCTGCTGGCTGCGCGTGTGTCGGCCGGTGGCGGCGAATTGGGCAGGTATTTCCCCGACAGCACGCCCTGCGCCAACGGCGACCAGACGATCTGCGAAATGCCGTTCTCCCGGCAAAGTGCGATGACTCTCTTCTCGGGAAGCCGGTGCAACATCGAATACTGCGGCTGGCTGGACACGAACCGCTCCACGTTCGGCACGGCGAAGGAATCGGCGATGTTTTGCGGCGACCATTCGCTGAATCCCAGGTAGCGCGCTTTGCCCAGCCTGACGACTTCGCTCAGCGCCTCCATGGTTTCCTGCAGCGGTGTTTGCGGATCGTAGCGATGGCACTGATAAAGATCGACGTAGTCGGTGCGCAGCCGCTTCAGCGATGCATCGATCTGCTTGAAAACCTGCGCGCGCGACAAGCCGCGGTCGGTGTCCGACATGTCGAAGAACAATTTCGTCGCCAGCACGTAGCGATCGCGAGGAATTCGGGCGAACGCTTCGCCGAGAACCGATTCCGCGGCGCCTCTGCCGTAGACATTGGCCGTGTCGAAGAAATTGATTCCAAGATCGAAGGCATGATGCACGCAAGCCATGGCCCGCTCGCGCTCCACGCCGCCGCCGTAGGTGAGCCAGGAACCCAGCGAGATCTCGGAAACTCGAAGTGCGCTGTTGCCGAGCTGTCTGTATTGCATCGTCGTTACCCTTGGGGTTGAACAGTAATCATACTCTGTGCGGTCCGCGAGTTTGCCGTTCTCCTGCACTGCCCTGTTAGCATTGTCGTCCGTTCATTCGCTGCCCTTGAAGGAATTCATGCCGACGCTTTTCGATCCGATCAAAATAGGCCGCCTCACCTGCCCCAACCGCATCTGGATGGCGCCTCTGACCCGCGGGCGCGCCGCCCGCGATCATGTGCCGACCGACCTGATGGCCGCTTACTATGCCCAGCGCGCCTCGGCCGGATTGATCATATCCGAAGCCACCGGCATCACGGTCGAGGGCAGCGGCTGGCCTTACGCCGGCGGCCTGTGGGGAGCCGAGCATGTAGCGCATTGGCAGAAGGTGACGCAGTCGGTGCACAAGGCCGGCGGCCGCATTTTTGCGCAACTTTGGCACATGGGGCGGTTGGTCCATCCCTCGCTGCATGGAATCCAGCCGGTGTCGGCCAGCGCGACGACCGGACCCGGTCAGGCGCATACGTACGAGGGGCGGCAGCCATACGTTCAAGCGCGGCCGCTGTCGATCGAGGAAATACCGCGGCTCGTCGGCGATTATGTTGCCGCCGCCCGCAATGCCATCAACGCCGGCTTCGATGGCGTGCAACTGCACGGCGCCAACGGCTACTTGATCGATCAGTTCCTGCGCGATAACAGCAACAAGCGCACCGATGGGTATGGCGGACCGATCGAGAATCGCATACGCCTGCTGCGCGAGGTGGTCGCGGCGCTGGCGGACGCCGTGGGCGCCGACCGCACGGCCGTGCGCCTCTCGCCGAACGGCGACTCGCAGGGCGTGGACGACAGCAACCAAGCGGCGCTTTTTCCTCAGGCGGCGGCGGCGCTCGATTCGTTCGGTCTGGCTTTTCTCGAATTGCGCGAGCCCGGTCCCGCCGGTACCTTCGGCAAATCGGACCGGCCGCCGGTCGCGCCTCTCATCCGTAAGGCCTTCAAGGGAGTTTTGGTGCTCAATTCGGACTACGATTTCGCCGGGGCGCAGGCGAAACTCGCCGCCGGCGGCGCGGACGCCATCACGTTCGGCAGAAGGTTTCTGGCGAACCCGGACCTGCCGCATCGCTTCGCGGAAAGCCTGCCGCTCAATGGCGACGATCCAAAAACCTGGTACTCGCAGGGCCCGGAAGGCTACATAACGTATCCCACCGCATCCTGACCTGAGCGTCGCGGCGTGCGCGTCTATCCATGTGATTCTGCCGCGCGACGCATCTGCTGCTCGAGAAGGCGCGCGACGTGCATCGCCGTGCGGCGTGCGCCGTCGCGAATTTGCTGGCGGCAGCTGGTGCCGTCCGCGACGATGAGCGCATCGGGCTTCGCCCGCACGGCCGGCAGCAGCGACATTTCGGCCATTTTCATCGACAGTGCATGATGCTTGGATTCGTAGCCAAAGCTGCCCGCCATGCCGCAGCAGGAGCTGTTGATCAGCTCGGGTTTGGCGCCTGGAATCATTCGAATGACATCGAGCACGGGGCTGATCGCGCCGAACGCCTTTTGATGACAATGGCCGTGCACCAGAATGCGGTCGTGGATCTCGGCGAATTGCAAGGTGAAACGGCCGGCTTGCGCCTCGCGTGCGATGAATTCCTCGAGCAAAGAGGCGCGCGAGGCAACCACCTGGGCGGCGGAGCCCAGGTGCATCACCAATGCCTCATCGCGCAGCGTCAGCAGGCAGGCCGGTTCCAGACCCACGATTGCAACGCCGCGCGCGGCGAACGGCAGCAGCGCCTCGATCAGTTCCGCCATTTTGCCTTTGGCGCGCTCGAGCATGCCTGTGCCTAGGTAGGTCCGGCCGCAGCAATAGTGTCCCTTTTCCTTGCGGATGGTATGCAGCGTATAACCTGCCGCCCGCAGCACGCGGGCCGCCGCCAGCGCGTTCTCGCTCTCGAATATGCCGTTGAAGGTGTCGACGAACAGCACGGCCGCCTTGCCGGTGGCGGCGCCGGCCTGCAGCGTTTGATCGGCGTCGGAAAATAACTGTTCGTCGGCCGCGCGCCAGAACGTGCGCGAGCGCCACACGGGCAGCGCACGGCCGGCCGCAAGTCCCAGACATTTTTCCGACAGCCAGGCGGCAAAGGGAAGCTTGTCGCGCAAATTGAGCAACAGCGAGAAGCGGCTCGCCAGCGCCGCGTAGTCCGGCAGGTGTCCGATGAGCCTGTCCCTCATCGAGAATCCTTGCAGATTCTTGTAATGAGCCAGGAACTCCACCTTCATCGCCGCCATGTCCACGCCGGTCGGGCACTCGCTGCGGCATCCCTTGCAGCTCACGCACAGCTCCATCGTGCCGTACAGTTCCTCGCTCACCAAAGCGTCCGCACCCAGCTGTCCCGACAATGCGAGCCGCAGCGTGTTGGCTCGGCCGCGCGTGACGTGCCGCTCGTCGCGCGTCACCCGGTAACTCGGGCACATGGTCCCCGCATCGACTTTGCGGCAATGTCCGTTGTTGTTGCACATTTCGACGGCTTTCGCGAAGCCGCCGGTGACATCGCCGCCCGTGCCCGGCGCGGAAAGCTCTCCGGTCACGGCGTCGTTGCGCACATTCCACGCCGACCAATCGAGAGCGGGTTTGAGCGGGAACGTTTGGTAACGGTGCGGTGCCGAGGGCGGCGGAAATCGGAACAGGGAGCTGTCGTCCATCCGCGGCGGATCGATGATCTTGCCGGGATTGAACAAGCCGATGGGGTCGAGATGATTCTTGATGGCGCGGAACGCCTGATTGATCTGCGGGCCGAACTGCCACTGGATCCACTCGCCGCGGCAGATGCCGTCGCCGTGTTCGCCGCTGTATGCGCCCTTGAATTTTTTCACCAGGCCCGCCGTGGCTTGCGCGATCGCGCGCATCTTGTAGGCACCCCCTTCCGGGCCATCGGTGCGCATATCCAGGATCGGCCGTACGTGCAGGGTGCCCACCGAGGCATGCGCATACCACGTGCCATGCGTACCGTATTTCGCGAACAGCTCGGTCAGCGCCTCGGTGTATTCGGCCAGGTGCTGCAGGGGCACGGCGCAATCCTCGATGAAGCTCACCGGCTTGCCGTCGCCGCGCAGGCTCATCATGATGTTGAGGCCCGCCTTGCGCACGTCCCATAAATTCTGCTGGGATTTGGCATCGAGCATTTCGACCACGCTGCCGGGATGTCCAAGTTCTCCCATCAGCTCGGACAAATCCCGCAAGCGCGAGCGTGCGCGGCCCTCATCGTCGTCCGCGAATTCCACCAACAGAATGGCGGCCGGCGAACCCGTAAGCGCGGCGCGAATGGTGTCGCGATATGCCGCATTGCCAAGGCTCAGGTCGATCATCACGCGGTCCAGCAATTCCACTGCCGATGGTCCCAGCTTGACGATGTGTTCCGGGGCGGCCATCGCTTGTTGGAATGTCGCGAAATTGACGCTACCCAACACTTTGAAGCGGGGAATCGGCGCCAGCTGCAGCGTCAATTGGCGCGTATAGGCCAAGGTGCCTTCCGAGCCCACCAGCAGGTGCGCAAGATTCGCGCTGTCATCGCCGGTGTAAGCCCGTTCGCTTTGCCTTTGGAAAATGTCGAGGTTGTAGCCGCCCACCCGCCGCAGCACCTTGGGCCAGCGTGCCTCGATGTCCCTGGCGCAGGCGCGCGCCTGAGCTTCCGCGAATTCGGCGATGTCGATCGCGCGCCCCTGCAATGCCGCCCGCGGTCCGAAGTCCAGGAGCTCGCCGTCGGAAAGCCATGCGCTCATGCCAAGGACGTTGTGAACCATGTTGCCGTAGGCAATCGAACGCGACCCGCAAGAGTTGTTGCCCGCCATGCCGCCCAGAGTTGCCTGCGCGCTGGTCGAAACATCGACGGGGAACCATAGCCCGTGGGGCTTCAGCCGCGCATTCAACTGGTCGAGCACCAGACCCGGCTCGACCACGGCGGTGCGCCGTTCCGCATCGATCGCGATGATCTGATTCAAATACTTGCTGTTGTCGATGATGAGAGCCTGGCCGACGGTCTGGCCGCATTGGCTCGTGCCGCCGCCGCGGGCCAGCACCGGGACATTCAATTCGCGTGCGATGCCGATCGCAGCGGCCACATCGCGTTCGCTGCGCGGAACGAAAACGCCCAGGGGCACGATCTGGTATATGGATGCGTCGGTCGCATAGCGGCCGCGCGAGCCAGGATCGAACAGCACCTCGCCTTCGGTTTCCCGGTCCAAATGCGCCGCGAGCTGCTGCCTCAGGCCGGGGTCCGAGAGGTCTTTTCGCGACTCGCGGATCACGCTGTCGGTGGCGAAAGAATGGCGCCGTGTCGCAGCAGCTCGACGACCGTGTCGCGCTTGTGCAGAAGATGTTCGATCAAAATCCGCCGCATCGCCGCGGCGTCGCGCGTCTCGAGCGCCTGCACCATCTCTTCATGCTCGCGCACTGCCTGCTGCCATCGCGATTTGTTTTGATTGGTGCGAAAGCGCAGTGACTGCACCCGCGCGTTGATCTCTTTGTAGGCTTTCACGAGCAGTGGATTCGCCGCGGCTTCGTTGATGGCGACGTGAATGCGCGCGTTCAATCGATAGTAGCCCGACAGGTCATCGCGCTCGAAGCACGCCAGCATCTCGTAGTGCAGGGCCTTGATCTCCGCGAGTTGCGCGGCGCTGATGCGTTGCGCGGCAAGCTCTCCCGACATCGCCTCCAAGCCCGCCAGCATCTCGAATGCCTGAAGGATGTCGGTCTCCGTAAGCTTGACGGCGACCGCGCCGCGATTGGGAATCAAATCCACCAACCCCTCCGCGCCCAGAAGCTTGATCGCTTCCCGCAAAGGCGTGCGCGACACTTGCAGCCGTAGCGATAATTCGCGTTCGTTGAGCTTTGCTCCGGGCTCGATCCGTCCCTCGATCAACATTTCCCGCAGCCGCGTCATCACCTGATCATGCAGGGCTCGCCGCGGAATCTGCAGCACATTGGAGTTTTGCTCTGCCATGGGGCGATTCTGCATTCAATGTGCCAAATCCGTCAAATTCCTCGCCGCTCCGTAGGAAATTTCTTACAGGATTGCCGTGAATTTGAGTTTTGCATGCAAATATGCCACCGTTTGGCCATCCCATTCCGCTGCAGCAACGGGCCACCATGCTGAAACTCGATTCTCATCCAGTCGGGCAACACTTTCTGCAGATTCCGGGCCCAAGCCCCGTCCCAGATCGCATCCTGCGCGCCATGAGCCTGCCCACCATCGACCATCGCGGACCGGAATTCGGGATGCTGGGCTTGAAGGTGCTCGAAGGATTGCAGGACATATTCAGAACGAAGTCTCCGGTAATCATTTATCCCGCGTCGGGGACCGGAGCCTGGGAAGCCGCTCTCTGCAATACCTTGAGTCCCGGCGACCGTGTGCTGATGTACGAGACCGGACACTTCGCTTCGCTGTGGAGTCAAATGGCTCGGCGCTTAGGCTTGGGTGTCGAGATCATCGCTGGGCAGACAGCCGATGAGGTTCTGCCGCAGGCGCCAAACTGGCGACGCGGCGTCGATGCCGAACTGATCGCAGAACGCCTGCGCACCGATACCCAGCATGGCATCAAAGCGGTCTGCGTCGTTCACAACGAGACCTCGACGGGGGTCACATCCGACATTGCCGCCGTTCGTGCCGCCATCGATTCGGCGAAACACCCGGCGCTGCTATTGGTGGACTCGATCTCGGGACTGGCCTGCGCCGACTATCGCCATGACGAATGGGGCGTGGATGTTACGGTCAGCGGTTCGCAAAAGGGATTGATGCTGCCCCCGGGCATCAGCTTCAACGCCGTGTCGGCACGCGCCATCGCGGCCAGCAAGAACGCGCGGCTGCCGCGTTCGTATTGGGCGTGGCAAGAGATCATCGCACTCAACAAGACCGGCTACTGGCCCTATACGCCGAATACCAATTTGCTCTACGGCTTATCCGAATCCCTCGACATGCTGCAAGCCGAAAGCTTAAGTCGTGTCTTCGCACGGCACCGGCGCTGGGCCGCCGGGGTGCGGGCTGCCGTGCAGGCCTGGGGACTGCCGATCCAGTGCGCCGATCCGAAAGTCTATTCGCCGGTGCTGACCGGCGTCATTACTCCGCCGGAGCTCGATGCCGATGCGCTGCGCAAGCTGATTTTCGAGCGTTTCGACCTGTCTCTCGGCACCGGCCTCGGCAAGCTCAAGGGCCGGATGTTTCGCATCGGGCATCTTGGCAACAGTAATGATCTGACGCTGTTGGCGACGGTCGCGGGATGCGAGATGGGGCTGAAGCTCATGCACGTGCCCCTGCGCGGCAGCGGCGTGCAGGCCGCCATGGAACATTTTGCGGCTCACCCCGGCGGCCTGGCACCGTAGCGCACGCATTCGTCGATGATCAGGCGCCCGCGACCCGCGAACATCGTCATCGTCATCCTTGGGCTGATGTACTTCATCACCTATCTGGATCGCGTCAACGTCAGCACGGCGGCCGCCGGCTTCGGCACCGAATTCGATCTGAATAGGACTCAGATTGGACTGGTATTCTCGGCATTCGCATACCCGTACTTGGTTTTTCAAATCGTCGGCGGCTGGATCAGCGATCGCTTCGGAGCACGCCGCACTCTGATCGCCTGCGGCTTGCTATGGGCAGCCGCCACCGCGATCACCGGCCTCGCCGCCGGCCTTGCATCGTTGTTGATTGCGAGGATCCTGCTCGGCTTCGGCGAAGGCGCCACCTTCCCCGCCGCCACGACCGCAATGTCCCGATGGGTTCGCAAGGAGCAGCGCGGTTTCGCGCAGGGCGTCACCCACGCCGCCGCGCGCGTCGGCAACGCCGCCGCTCCCGGCGTGATTGTCGCCGTCATGAGCGCCTACGGATGGCGCAGCAGCTTCTTCGTTTGCGCATTCATAAGTTTTCTCTGGGTGGCATTGTGGGCCATGACGTTCACCGAATTCCCCAGGGACCATCCGCGCGTCTGCGCGCAGGAATTGGCATTGCTGCCGCCAAGCGCGCCGCATTCCGATCCGGTGCCCTGGGCACGGCTGATCAGACGCATGTTGCCGGTGACCATCGTCTATTTTTGCTACGGCTGGACGCTCTGGTTGTTTCTAAGCTGGGTTCCGCAATATTTTCTGTACAGTCAGAATCTCGATCTGCACCGCTCCGCGCTGTTCGCATCGAGCGTGTTCTTTGCCGGCGTCCTGGGCGACAGCCTGGGGGGAATCACCACCGACCGGCTGCTCACATTCTCGAAACGGCTCGAGATTGCGCGCAGCTACCTGGTTTGCGTCTGCATGTTCATGAGCATGCTTTCGCTCATCCCGCTTATGTTCACCCACAGCCTGTGGTTGTCGCTCGCCTGCCTGTCGGCTGGCTTTTTCTTCTCCGAAATGACCATTGGGGCGATGTGGGCGATTCCGATGGATGTAGCGCTCGAGCACTGCGGCACGGCGAGCGGCATCATGAACACGGGTTCGGCGCTGGCCGCCATCATCAGTCCGGTGGTGTCTGGATATTTGATCGACATCAGCGGCAATTGGCAGCTGCCGTTCGTCGGCAGCATGATTCTCCTGGGGGTCGGCATGGTGCTCTCGCTGCGCATGCACCCCGAAAGGAAGTTCGCCGCCCGCCTCGCCGCCGCCTAGTCCGGCCGCACCGCAGGCGCGCTGCGCCTCTCCGCCTTGCCGATGCGCGGGATCGACACCAGGCGCCGGCGCTTGTAGGGGCGCTGATACAGCTCACGCATGTTCGCACTCGCCTTGATCTCGGCCATTTGGCTGGAGCGGCCGTTTACCAGCGTCACGACCAGATTGGCCACGCTCATCAAGAAGCCGAAGAGAATGGTTGCGAGCAGCAGGGTATCGACATTGGTGGATTGCACCAGGTTAGCATGGGCGTATATGCCCGGCGCCGGCAGCCGCGAACGTCCACGATCTCTGTAGGCGCAATGCCCGGTCTGTCACGGATGCCCGCCCGTCTGAATCTTGCGGCCATAATCGCTGAGCAGTATCTGGATGCCGAAGTAGCCGATGAACTCGGGCTGACCGTTGGCCGTTCCGCTGACGCTGCGGCCCGCCATGAACAGTGCAATGAAGCCGTCAGACAACTTATAGCGGCCGCCCAGATCCAGGGTCGTCTGATTGGGCGGCGCGCCGGTGGCATGATCGTTGTAGAGCTCCAGCGCAAGATCCAGCCGGTCCGAAATCGAGCGTCCCGCCACGAGCCCGAATATCCGCTCCTGCACGCCGTCCTTCGGCGAATAGACGCCCACCTCCATGTCGACGTCGAGGGGTCCGAGCTTGTGGGTGGCCTCCAACGGCAAGAGCAGCCGCGGCCCGGGCGAAACGATCTGTTCGCGCTGTGCCGCTGCCGATCCGCGCGTCTCGATCTGCGGAAATATCGAGACCTGCCATCCGTCCTCGCCCTGATCGAGAAAGCGCCATTTGATTCCCGGAAATGCGTTGCTCCAGCCGCTTTCGCGAGCGGCGCCGCTGCCGCTCTGAACGATGTAGGGCACCTCGAAAGTCAGTTGCACCCGGTCGCCCAAACCATAGTTCAAGTCGATCTGCGGAATTTGGTACGACGCTACGCCGCGGCTGATGGCCTGCGCGGAGGCCAGGTTGACTTCCCAATTGCCGTTGCCGGGTGTGCCGGGATCGTTGCTCAGGAAGGGAGGGCCGGCTTGCGCATGGGCAACGTGCGGCGGGCACACGAGCGCCAGTCCAGTGAGCGAGATTTTCAGAATTGTGTGCGCGCGCGTCGTCATGGACCCAAGCAGGCCGGCGCGGCCCGGTCGGCCGCCATGCAATGAGCAGGTATACTGCATCGCGCTTTTATTGCTCGACGGAGTCGTTGATCATGACGAAGGTTCCTCACGGGGTCGGTCCCAGCTACCCGCAAGTGGTGGTGCTCGTCGGGGCCACGGGCGATCTATCGAAGCGCAAGTTGCTGCCGGGTCTGTTTCATCTGTCGAGCGCCGGTTTCATTCCAGGGTGCAGGATCATCGGCGTGTCGCTCGATGCCCTGGATACTGCAGGCTTTCGCAACGAAATGCACGAAGCCGTTCACGAGTTCTCGACGCGCAAAGTGGACGAAGCCGTTTGGAACACGTTCGCACAGAATCTGACCTATGTACCGCTCACCGCGGGGCCTGCCGCCCTCAAGACCGCAGTCGATGAGGCTGAGCGCTCCTTGGGACAGGAAAGCCGCCGGCTGCATTACTTGAGCGTGCCGCCGAACGCGGCGCTGTCGGCGATCCGGCTGCTGGGCGACGCCGGTCTCGTCGAACGATCGCGCGTCATCATGGAAAAGCCCTTCGGCACGGACCTGGCGAGCGCCGTGGAGCTCAACGGCAAACTGCACGAAGTTTTCAGCGAAGATCAGATTTTTCGCATCGACCACTTCCTCGGCAAGGAGCCCGCGCAGAACATTCTCGCCTTCCGTTTCGCCAACGGTTTGTTCGAGCCGATCTGGAACAGGAACTTCGTCGACCATGTGCAAATCGACGTTCCCGAAACCTTGAGTCTGGGCAAACGCTCTGCTTTCTATGAGCAGACCGGCGCGTACCGCGACATGGTCGTCACCCACCTCTTCCAGATTCTCGGCTTCATGGCCATGGAGCCGCCCACTTCGCTGGAACCGGCACCGATCAGCGAGGAGAAAAACAAGGTGTTCCGCAGCATGCTGCCCATCAAGCCGAGCGATGTCGTGCGCGGGCAATACACGGGCTACCGTGCGGAAGACGGCGTCGCTCCGGAATCGGATACAGAGACGTTCATCGCGCTCAAATGCAACATCGACAACTGGCGTTGGGCTGGCGTGCCTTTCTTTCTGCGCACCGGCAAGCGGCTCGCCGAAGGACAACGGATCATTTCCATTGCCTTCCGCGAACCGCCGAAAAGCATGTTTCCCGCAGGCTCTGGCATCGGCGCGCAGGGGCCCGATCACCTCACCTTCGACCTGGCTGATGCGGCGAAATTGTCGCTATCGTTCTACGGCAAGCGTCCCGGCCCGGGCATGCGGCTCGACAAGCTCAGCCTGCAGTTCGCCATGCACGACACCAGCCACGTCGGCGACGTGCTCGAAGCCTATGAGCGCCTGATTCTGGATGCGATGCGCGGCGACCGCACGCTGTTCACCACGGCCGACGGCATCGAGAGATTATGGGAGGTTTCGACCGCGCTGTTGGACTCACCGCCGCCGGTGCGCGCCTACGCACCAGGATCGTGGGGACCGAACGCGATTCATCAACTCATCGCACCCTACGCCTGGCGCCTGCCCTTCGAGCGCGTGTGGCGCGATCCGAACGCTACAGGCGGTTAACTGCCGGGAGTTGGCTGCCGGCGGTTGGCGACACCGTGCCGCCGGCAGCGCCGCGCCGGGCGCGGATATCTTACTGAACAGCTGCCTGGGCGCTCGCCTTGGCGTCCGCGCGGGCCGCCTTATAGTCCGATTCCGCCTGGTCCTTGCACGCCTTCTGCGCATCGCCGCTCTGGGATTCGCAGTTCGCCAATGCCACCTTGCGGTTGCCGTCAGCCTTCGCAATCGCCACGTCGTAGGCCTGGTGGGCTGCGTCGTTGCTGAAATGGATCAGGGAGTCGTCGACCTTGTCGGCAGATTTGTCCAGCGCGCTCTGCGCGCGGTCTTCGCTTTTCGCAACCTCGTTGCCCGCCTTTTGCTCAGCCTTGGCAACGTCTTTCGCAACATCCTCGGGTGATTTCGCCTGATTGCAGGCAGCCAGCACCAGAGCGGCGGCCAAAATCGGCATTAGGTATCCACGCATGCAGTTTCCCCTTGTTGTAATGCGCGGACGGCCCCGCGCTGCGGCAGCATCCTGGGCGTTTGCTGCGCGGCTTGCCACTGGCCGTGCGGTGCAAACGGCGTAGGAATCGTCCCGCGCAGCAGCACCCCCCCCAAGCGTGGGATTGTCGCTGCGGAGAGGCGTCCGTAGGATCGCCCGCAGCTACCGCCGGGAGAGGGATCATGAAACGCCATACTGGGCACGCCTGCACCACCGTAACACTGGTCGCGACCGCCGCCTTGGCGATTGCACTGGCGATCGCGGCCATCGCGTTCACCCACGCCACGGTTTGACTAGCACTTATACATTGAGCTCGGCAGCCGCGTCATCCGGGCTCAATTGACCGGTTGCTTGGCGGGGCGGTCGAGGAAGGCGCTGATGATGGGATTAAGCCAATCGGACCGCCCTGAAAAGGTGGCGTGGTCCGTGCCGGGCAGCACGCACAGTTCGGCTTCTGGCAGCGCGTGAAAGATCTTCAGGGTGTGTTCGAGCGTAATGGCATCCCGGTCTCCGGAAATCACCAGCACCGGCTGCGCGATTTTCCCGAGCATCGCCACGCTCAACTCCGATTCGGTGGGCGAATGGAGCCACAGATGTGCCAGCTTTTCATCGATGGTTTTCGGCTTCGGCGTTTGGGTCGCACGCAGATCCTCGAGGTCGTCCGGGTTCAATCCGTCGGGCGCGATGTTCACGCCGCTGATCACGAGCCGCCGCACCAGCTCCGGATGGCGCACGGCCAGCATCAACGCCAGGATTCCGCCGTCGCTGAAGCCCACGACATCCACGTGCTTGAGCTTGAGGTGCTGGAGCAGCGCCGCCGTGTCTTCCATCATCCCCGTGTAGGTCAGAGGCCCTCGAACGTCGGGTGTGCGTCCCTGCCCCACCTGATCGGGCAAGAGGATGAGATGGTGCTCGGCAAAGACGTCGAGTTGGCGCGCGAAGGAGCGTTCGCCGGAATCCCCGCCGCCGTGCAACAGCAGCAGCGGGGAACCGCGACCTTGCATCGCATAGAGCATCGCATGCCCGTGAATGGAGGTACGATGCCACTCGCCGGCGTTAATGGCGGCACGCGCTTCGTTGGCCGTCAACAGCCAAGGCAGCAGCAGAATCATCACTCGAAGATTGGCCATCGGTGCCGGGCCGGAAGCTAACGCTGCGCCGCCTTCGGCGGCCGTTCACCTTGCGCTTGCACCGATACATCGTTCCACTCCTCCCAAGTCTCGAGACGCCTGGCATATTCGGTACGAGTCGTCGGCAACCCGGCACTGCCCAAGAAGAAGCGCAGCGGCGGGTCCTGCGCATCGACCACTTTGAGAATCGCCGCCGCGGTTGCCGCGGGATCGGCCGGCCAGACCTTGCCGCGGAACTTCTCGATCGCTGCATACGAGTCGTCGTAAGCAGGCAGCCGTGCTGCTCGCTTGGCCGACGATCCATTCCAATCCGTTTCGTAGCCGCCGGGCTCGACGATGGTCACCTTGATGCCGAACGCCGCCACCTCCGCGGCCAGCGACTGGCTGAAGCCTTCAAGCCCCCACTTCGATGCGTGATAAAGACCGACGATGGGGAAAGCCTGCACGCCGCCGATCGATGAAATCTGCAGGATGCGGCCAGCCTTCTGCGCGCGCATGATCGGCAATGCCGCCTGCGTGACCCACAAGGCGCCGAACAAGTTGGTATCGAGTTGGGCGCGGGCTTCCGCCTCGCTCACTTCCTCGATCGCTCCGAACAAGCCGTAGCCCGCGTTGTTGACCACGACGTCCAGACGCTCGAAGCGCGCGTGTGCCTCGGCGATCGCGGCCGTGACCGCCGACTTGTCGGTGACGTCCAGTGCGATGGCTGCCACTTGCGTCCCGTAGCGCTCCACCAGCGGTGCCAGCGACTTCACGTCCCGAGCCGTCGCCGCCACCCGGTCGCCGCGCGCCAGCGCCGCCTCCGCCCACACCCGCCCGAAACCCTTCGAGGTGCCCGTGATGAACCACACCTTGTTGGCCATGAACTTAAGCTCTCCACGCCCACGCGCGTCACTGAATCCAGGCGCCCACTATACCGCCGCTGCACGATGATAAGTGAATCAACAGGTCAGTTATCGCGCGCGGATCCGCTATGCTAGAGCCGTCGCATCAGGGAGCCTGCATGATTACTGTCTACCATTTGGGCGTCTCGCAGTCGGAACGCATCGTCTGGCTTTGCGAGGAACTGGCCGTTCCCTACACGCTGCAACGCTACGATCGTGATCCGGCGACGCGCATGGCTCCGGCGGAGTACAAGGCGCTGCATCCCATGGGCATGGCGCCGGTGATCCGCGACGGCGATCTCGTCATGGCCGAGTCCGGCGCGATCGCGGAATACATCATCCAGAAGTACGCCGACGGCCGGCTCTCGGTCGGTCCCCGCCAGAATAATTTCGCCGATTATCTCTTTTGGTTCCATTTCGCGAACGGCACGCTCATGCCGAGCGAAATGGGCGTGCTGAGGGCGGCATCGTTCCAGCTCAAAGCCGGCGATCCGATCATGGGTATGCTCAACAAGCGCAGCGAGCTGGCGTATTCCATGATCGAAAAAAGGCTGAGTGATGCTGCATATTTTGCAGGCGATGAATTCACGGCGGCTGACATCATGATGTTGTTTCCCTTGACGACAATGCGCGCGTTCGTCCAGCGCCCCTTGGATTCGATGCCGAATTTGCGCGCGTATCTCAAGAGAATAGGCGAGCGGCCGGCGTATCGCCGTGCGATGGCGAAGGGTGACCCAGGTATGTCGCCTCTGCTCAATTAAGAATCGTGACGGTTACCGAAGGCGCCGAAATCGCCGCCGCGCAGGTGAGCGCCCCTGCTCCGCAAGTTCCGCCCATACGCCGGGCGCTGGACCTCAAGGCCATTGCGCTGATGCTGACGCTCTGCGTGATCTGGGGCATACAGCAAGTCGCCATGAAAAGCGTCGCGGCGGACGTGACTCCCATCATGCAATTGACGATCCGCTTCGCCATCGCCGCGGTCTTTTTCGGTGTATGCGTGGCCGTGCGCGAGGGCAGCCGCGCCTTCCGTGATGGAACCTTGCGGAGCGGCGTGCTGCTCGGCGTGATGTTCTCACTCGAATTCATTTTCGTCGGCTCCTCGCTCGCGCACACGACTGCCGCGCATGCAACGGTGTTCCTGTATTCGGCGCCGATCTTCACGGCCCTGGGATTGCAGTTCCTGCCCGAAGAACAGCTCGACCGCGTTCAGTGGCTCGGCATCGGCGCCGCTTTCATCGGCATCGTCGTCGCGTTCATCGGCCCGGGCGGCCGTTCGGCCGCCGACTTGCTCGTCGGCGATCTGCTCGCCTTGTGCGGAGGTGTGGCGTGGGGGGTGAGCAATGTCGTCTTGCGCCGCGGCCGGGTCGGTGCCGCCGCCACCGTCAAAACCGTGCTCTACCAGGTCGCCGTCGCCGCCATCGTGCTGTTTTCGTACGCGCTGGCCACCGGCCAGACCCGTGCCGTGCCCACCGGGCCGGCTATTCTGGTGCTGGTGTTTCAAACGGTGTTCATCTCGGTGTCCAGCTACCTGTTGTGGTTCTGGCTGCTGCGCCACTACTTCACGTCGCGCCTGATGCTGCTGTCGCTCATGACGCCGCTGTTCGGCGTGGTCTTCGGCGCGCTGTTGCTGAAGGATCCCATCGAAATTCGCTTTGCGCTCGGCGCCTCGCTGGTGCTCGCCGGAATACTCGTCGTCAACGCCCAGCAGCTGCTCAAGCGCGCTATGTGAGCGGTTCGAAGTGCGCCGTGAAGTGGCGCAGCACCTTCGGTTCCCAGCTGATTCGGTAACCCGGCAGAGACGCCTTTTGCGCCGCAACTTCCAGAATCGACTCGACCAGATAGTCCGCGTGCGACTGCGTGTAAACCCGCCGCGGAATCGCCAGGCGCACCAGGTCCATCGCCGCCGGCCGTTCGCTGCCGTCGGGCTGGCGGCCGAACATCACGCTGCCTATCTCGCAGCCGCGTACACCGCTGGCTTCATACAGGGCCACCGCAAGAGCCTGCCCGGGATACTGCAGCGGCGGAATGTGCTCGAGCATGGCCCGCGCATCGATGAACACCGCGTGACCGCCAACCGGCCGCACGATGGGTACCCCACCGGCCGTCAGCCGCTCGCCGATGTACTCATTGGCCCTCACCCGGTAGCGCAGGTAGTCCTCGTCGACGATCTCCTTCAAGCCCTGCGCGATCGCATCCAAATCTCGCCCGGCCAATCCGCCATAGGTCGTGAAGCCTTCGGTCAGGATCAACCTGGTGCGCGCGTTCTGCGCCAACGCATCGTCGTTGAGCGCCAACCAGCCGCCGATGTTGGCGAACGCATCCTTCTTCGCCGACATGGTCATACCGTCCGCCGCTGCGAACATGTCGCGGACGATGTCGACGATGCCGCGTTCCGCCTGCCCGGGCTCGCGGCACTTGATGAACCACGCATTTTCGGCGAAGCGGCAGCCGTCGATATAGAAAGGCTTGCCGAAGCGGCGCGCCAGCGCGGCGACCGCGCGGATGTTCTCGAGGCTCACCGGCTGGCCGCCGCCGGCGTTATTGGTCACGGTCAGCATCACGCAAGGCACTGCATCGGCGCGCGCGTGCAGGAGCGACTCGAGCAGCTCGAGGTCCATGTTGCCCTTGAACGGATGCAAGGTGGCAGGATCGCGGCCCTCGATGATCAGCAAATCGACGGCCTGCGCGCCGGTCGATTCGATGTTGCCGCGCGTGGTATCGAAATGCGTGTTCGAGGGGATCAGCTTGCCGGGACCGCCGATCAGGGAGAACAATATGGCTTCCGCGGCCCGGCCTTGATGCGTGGGAATGACGTGCTTGAACGGCATCAAGTGCTTTACCGCCGCTTCGAAGCGGTCGAACGATGGCGAACCCGCGTAGGACTCGTCGCCGCGCATCAGCGCCGCCCACTGTTCGGCGCTCATGGCACTCGTGCCCGAGTCGGTCAATAGATCGATGATCACATCCTGCGACTTCACGCCGAACAGGTTGAAATGCGCACGACGGATGATGGCGCGCCGCTCGCCTACCGTGGTCATGCGGATCGGCTCGACGGACTTGATGCGGAATGGCTCGATGATGGTCTTCATCGGCCGATTATCCGCTTAAAATCAGGTCATTTTGAAAAAACAGTTATCTGCGTCACAACGCCCCGCGATCGGTGTTGTATCCTTATGTCATGTGCACGCGTTACGCACTGCCTGATTCGCTCGCGGTAGAACGCGAGTTCCTGCCCGCGGCAGTGTGGTGGAAGTTCGAGCCGCATTCCAATATCGCTCCCGGACGTTACGTGCCCGCGATCCGTCTGCACGACAAGGTTTCCGAAGGCGTCATGATGCGCTGGGGCCTCATTCCGAGTTGGGCGGAGGGCGAATACAAGCTGAAGCCGGCGGTGGCGGAGCTGAGCAAGCTCGAGCGATCGAAATTCTTTCGCACGCCATGGCTCGAGGGTCAGCGCTGCATCCTGCCGTTGGCAGGATTCTACGTCTGGGAGCTGACTCCCGCGAACTATCGACAGCCTTACTTCGTGCGCCTGAGCGATCGAAATGTGTTCGGCGTCGCCGGCGTCTGGGACCACTCGGAGCTGCAGCGCGACGACGTCATCGAGAGTTTTTCGATCATCGGCGTGCCCGCCAATGATCTGCTGGAGCTGCGCGACGGCGGTCGCAAGCCGCCTTCCATGCCCGCGATCTTGCGGCGCCGCGACTACGATGTTTGGCTGAATGGCACACCCGCGCAGGCGAAGGCGGCGCTGCACTCTTATCGCGCCGACTGGATGCAGCGCCACGCGGTCAGTCCGCGCATCAATTCGCCCGATGTCGACGGTCCGGAATTGCGGGCGCCGATCGAGGCTTCCGCCTAGTTCGACGCGCTCCGGTTAGTAGGTTTTCAGCACGGCCCCGTTCTGATCCACCGCCTCCAGCTGCACATCGAATCCCCATAGCTGGCGCAGCTGCTTCAGGGTCTGCGCGGTCTGATCTTCGATCAGCCTCCTGCCGGCATAGCTCTGATATTGAAGCACCAGCTTGCGGTCCGTGTCGCGCCCGTAGCGCACCACGGAAATTTCAGGCATCACCGTTTCGAGGCGGTACTGGGCGGCCAGCTGGCTGCGAATGGCCTTGAAACCTTCTTCCCCGGCGGTGTCATTGACCGTCCAATGATCGAGACCCTCGCGGGTCTGTATGTTCATCAAGCGAAAATCACGCACCAGTTTCGGGGTGAGGAACTGCAGCAGGAAACTCTCGTCGCGGTAGTTCTGCATGATGTCGTGGAAGGTCTCGAGCCAGTCCTTGCCCGCGATATCGGGCAGGAATTCCCGATCCTCCGCGGTAGGCTTCTCGCATACACGCTTGATCTCGTTCCAGGCGGCGAAGCCCAGAGCGTAAGGGTTCAATCTGGCGTAATCCGGCTGCCTGATCACGTTGGTGTGCGAATGCAGGCACTCCAGCAGTATTCCTTGATCGATCTGACCGGCATCGTACATGTCGTTGATGAGCCGGTGATGCCAAAAAGTGGCCCAGCCCTCGTTCATCACCTGAGTCTGGCGCTGCGGATAGAAGTACTGCGCGATCTTGCGCACGATGCGCGCCAGCTCGCGCTGCCAAGGCTCGAGCTTCGGCGCGTGCTTCTCGATGAAATAGAGCAGATTTTCCTCGGGGCTCGGCGGGAACACCGCTTCGGTGCTCGCCGCCGGGGCCGCGTGCGGGGTTACGCTGAAGTACTCGCCTTGACGCATGTTCTCCTGCGCCGCCGACAGCCGCTTCGCCTGCTCGGCGCGCTCCTTGCGCGTATCCAACTTGCGCGGGCGCTTGTACTTGTCCAACCCCTGATCGCGCAGCGCGTGCAGGGCATCGAGCGTCCGTTCGACGCGTTCCAATCCGAAGCGCTCCTCGCAGTCGGCGACGTAGTTGCGCGCGAACAGCATGTAGTCGAGCACCGCGTCAGGCTGCGTCCACTGTTTGAACAAGTAATTGCCCTTGGAGAAACTGTTGTGCCCGTAGCAGGCATGCGGAATGACCAGCGCCTGCATGGCGAGCGAATTGTCCTCCTTGAGGAAGGCAATGCATGGGTTGGTGTTGATGACGATTTCGTAGGCCAGCGCATTCTGCCCCGAGTGATATTTGCCGCTCTCGATCAGGAAGTGTTTGCCGAAACTCCAGTGCCCATAGTTGACCGGCAGTCCGCTGGAGACGTAGCAGTCGAGCATCTGCTCGCTGGTGATGACCTCCATTTGATTGGGAAAAGTGTCGAGCCCGTAGCGCTCCGCATGCCGCGCGCAGATGCGCTCGATGGCCAGCAAGTCCTCCAGCGTCCATTCGCTGCCCGTGAATCTCTGCGCGAGCTCCTGCATGCCGCTTAAGCCGGTTGCTCGCGTTGGAACAGCTTGGCGAGCGCCGGGTAGACCTCCTCGCGCGTGCGCACGCTCGCCATGTTGAAATGATCGGCCTCGATGTCGCTGTAGGCGGACCAAAGGCTGGTCGCGCCGTTTTCCGGCTTGTCGCCCACCTCGGCATAGACGAAGTAGCGCGAGAAGGGCAGCAGCTGGGACAAGAGATACGCCGATGAGTCGGTGGAGTCGGCGCCGAAGGAATCGCCGTCGCTCGCCTGCGCGCCGAAGATGTTGTAATGCGAGGCGGGATAGCGCAGCCCGATGATCTCGTGCATTTTGACGAGTGCCGACACCACTTTGGTGCTGCCCGCCTGCGTGCCGTTAAAGAAGGTGTCCTCGTCGACTTCCTGTGCCTGATCCGTGTGCCGTATGAAGACGAGTTCCACCTTCTGATACTTGCGGCTCAAGAACAGGTACAGCAACGTAAAAAATCGCTTCGCCAGATCCTTGCGCGTCTCGTCCATGGACGAAGAGACATCCATGAGGCAGAACATCACCGCCGCGGTGCGCGGCGCCTGCACTTCGACCAGGGCGCGATGCCGCAGGTCGACCGGATCCAGAAAGGGGATATCCGCGCCGCGCTGCTGCACTTCCTGCAGCGCGAGCTCCGCGGCCCGGACGCGCGCCGGCACTGCATCGGCCAGCGCGATGTTGAGCTCCGCCTCGGCCGCCTCGAGCGCCTCTTCGTGCTGTGCTTCGGCGGCCACGCGCCGTCCGATCGAAGCTTTGAAGGTTCTGGCGACGCAGACGGTGCCCGGGTTGCCATAGCGCACCACCCCGCCCCGGCGAAAGCGATTCTCATCGATTTCGAGCAGATCCTTTTTCAATAGGGGTGGCAATTCGAGCTCGTCGAACAGCAGCGACAGGTATTCCTCGCGGGACAGCGCGAAGCGGAACGTGTCCTCGTCATCGGATTCGCCGTCGCCCGCGCCGGATCCTGAGCCGCGGCCCTGGCCCTGCGCAGGGTCGCGCGGGATCTTGTCGCCGACGCGATAGTGCTCGTTGCCCGGGACGACTCTTCCGACCGCACCGGTCGATGGATCGAGCCCGAAGCTGGGCTCTTTCACATCCTTGCGCTCGACGCTCACCTCGACGGCGGAGTCATGCTCCTTGAGCTTCTTGCGGGCTATCAATTTATCGACTTGCGCTTTCAGCGCGGAATCCAAGCGCTTCAGGACGCGTTGCCGGTTCGCCGTGCTCTTGCCCTTTTCAGGCCGCCGATCGACGATGACGCTGGCCATTATACGCCTTCCTGACGTTGGCATTGGACTCACTGACGCCTGGCCATCGTCCACCATTCGACCTGACGGCGTACTTGCGTCGGCGTATGACCCCGCGCCTTCATGCGTGCGACGAACGCTTCGTGCTTCTTCTCATCATCGGCGTTGCCCTTGGCGAAGTAAGACACGACCGGCAACAGGTCGTCGGTTGCGGCGAACATGCGCCTCTCGATGACCTCGCGGAGTTTTTGATAGCTGGTCCAGACCAGCTTGTCGCCGCCGCTCTTGTTTTGCGCGCGCAGCACATGGTTGACGATTTCGTGACGGAAATCCTTCGGATTGCCGATACCGGCCGGCTTCTCCATCTTTTCCAATTCCGAGTTCAGCGCCGACTTGTCGAAGGCCACGCCGGTCGCCGGGTCCACGTAGACCTCCTCTTGGATCCAGAAATCGGCGAATGCCACGTAGCGATCGAACAGCTCCTGCCCATAGTCGGCATACGACTCCAGATAGGCGGCCTGAATCTCCTTGGTCAGTTCCTCGAGGTAGCGCGGTATCAGGAAATCCTTCAAATGCACCATGCAGGTCTTCTGCAGATCCGGGCTGAAATCGGACGTGCCGATGCTCTCCTCGATGACCTTCAAGAGCGTCACCGGGTCGGCCGACTCCTCGGTGGGATCGCGATTGAAGGCCTTGGATATGAGTTTGAACGCATAGCGGGTCGAAAACCCGGTCATGCCTTCGTCGGCGCCGGCCGCTTCGCGATACTCGGCCACGCTCTTCGCCTGCGGGTCCGATTCGCGTAAGTTTTCGCCGTCATAGACGCGCAATTTCGAATAGATGCTCGAGTTGGTGGGGGGCTTCAGCCTCGACAGTACCATGTAGCGCGCCAACATCGGCAATGTGCCCGGCGCGCAGGGCGCCTTCGACAACGTCGATTCGCGCAGCAGCTTTTCATAGATCATCACCTCTTCGGTGACGCGCAGGCAGTACGGCACCTTGACGATGAAGATGCGGTCGAGGAACGCCTCATTGTCGCGGTTGCTGCGAAACTTGTTCCACTCGCTCTCGTTCGAATGCGCCAGCACCGTGCCCTGATAGGGCATCGCGCCGAAGCCTTCCGTTCCCTTGAAGTTGCCCTCCTGGGTCGCGGTGAGCAGTGGGTGCAGCACCTTGATCGGCGCCTTGAACATTTCCACGAACTCCAACAGGCCCTGCGTCGTCAGGCACAGGCCGCCCGAATAGCTGTAGGCGTCCGGGTCATCCTGGCTCAACTTGGAGAGCTTGCGCATGTCGACCTTGCCGACCAGCGAGCTGATGTCCTGGGTGTTCTCATCGCCCGGCTCGGTCTTCGCGACCGCGATCTGATTGAGCACCGAGGGGAAGACGCGCTGCACCCGGAAGCGCGTCAGATCGCCGCCGTAGGTGTGCATGCGCTTCTGCGCCCAGGGACTGGAGATTCCCGTGAGGTAGCGCGGCGAAATTCCGTACTCGCCCTCCAGGCGCGCGCCGTACTTGTCCGGATTGAAGAGACCCAGCGGCGATTCGAGCAGCGGACTGCGCATGCCGGTATCGCCATCGACCAGGGTGTATATGGGATATAGCTCCATCAAACTCTTCAGCTTGATCGCCAGCGTGCTCTTGGCGCTGCCCACCGGGCCCAACAGATACAACACTTGCTTGCGCTCTTCCAGGCCCTGCGCCGCGTGGCGGTAGAAGGAAACGATTTCCTCGATGATGCCGCCTTCCATGCCGTAGAAGTCGGCAAAGGCATCGTAGTATTTCAGGGTTCGGTTGCCGAACAAGCGCAGCAGGCGCGGATCGGACTTGGTGGCGACCATTCTCGGTTCGCCGATGGCCTTGACCATGCGCTCGGCAGCGAGCCCGTAGGTCATCGGCTCGTTGCGGCACAGATCGAAATATTCAGAGAGCGTGAAGGTGGTGGCCGCGCTCTTTTCATAGGAAGTCTTGAAGTCGTCAAAAAGCAATGCGCTCGTTGTCACGGTTAAACCTCACAAAGTGCGCCAACTCCGGTATCTATCGCTCTTGCTTGCCTCTCTTCAGTAATATGTGTAACGCATAAATCCTAACGGCGCAAACATTAGAAGATTAATGTTGAGCTAGGTCGACAAATGCGAAATTGCGAAGCACGTCGCATTGATGCAACGCGCGCAGGTCTCTGTGTGGTCTAGCGCACGTTCAAACACGTCGGTCTCGCGAGACTCGCGAACGTCGGAGGACGCGGGCCATCAGCTTTAGGGTGATTTGTATCGCGCGGGCATTGGGTGCAAAATACGGCCTGCGAGTCTTGGTTTTTTTAGATATCCGAATGCAGCGGCACTTGAATATTGGAGTGCGAGATGCGGCTCGCTGTTCGAAATCGCCGTAACGCGTTAGACCGCGGCCAGCGCGGCATCCAAATCCGCCTTGAGATCCTTCAGATCCTCGATCCCGATCGAGAGCCGCACGGTATCCTCCGAAACACCCGCCTTCTCGAGTTCCACCGGGGATAATTGCCGGTGAGTGGTCGAGGCCGGATGGGTTGCCAGAGAGCGAACGTCGCCGATATTCACCAAACGAGTGAACAACCCGAGCGCATCGAGGAAGCGCGCCCCACGCTGCCGCGCCTCCTCCACGCGCCCTTTCAGGCCGAACGTCAACAGGCCTGAGGCTTTGCCGCTCAAGTACTTCTGCACCAGTCGATGATCGGGATGCTCCTCGAGTCCCGCATAGTTGACCCACGCCACCTTGGCGTGCCGTTTCAGATGCTGCGCCACCTGCATGGCATTCTCGCTGATGCGATCCATGCGCAGCGACAAGGTCTCGATGCCTTGTAGGATCAAGAAGGAGTTGAACGGCGCGATCGCGGCGCCGGTGTTTCGCAGCGGCACCACCCTGGCCCGACCGATGTAGGCTGCGGGCCCCAGGGCCTCGGTGTAAATCACGCCGTGATAGCTGACGTCGGGCTCGTTCAGGCGGCGAAACCGATGTTTGTGCTCGGCCCAGGGAAATTTTCCGGAATCGACGATGGCGCCGCCGATGCTGGTGCCGTGTCCACCCAAGTACTTGGTCAGCGAGTGCACCACGATGTCCGCGCCATGCTGAAAAGGGCGGCATAGATAAGGTGTCGGCACGGTGTTGTCGACGATCAGGGGCACGCCGTGCCGATGTGCGACCTCGGCGATGCGTTCGAAATCCGTGACGTTGCCCTGCGGGTTGCCCAGCGACTCGACGAACAGCGCTTTGGTCTTGGCATCGATCAACGGCGCGAAAGATTCTGCATCCCGATAGTCCGCAAAGCGAACTTCAATGCCGTATTGGGGCAACGTATGCGCGAATAAGTTGTAAGTGCCGCCATAGAGGGCGCTCGAGGCGACGATATTGTCGCCCGCCTCGGTGATCGTGAGGATCGAATAAGTGACCGCCGCCTGACCCGATGCCAGAGCCAATGAGGCGATCCCGCCCTCGAGCGCTGCCAAGCGCTGCTCCAGCACATCCTGAGTCGGATTCATGATGCGCGTGTAGATGTTGCCCGGCACCTTCAAGTCGAATAAGTCCGCGCCGTGCTGCGCGTTGTCGAAGGCATAGGCCACGGTCTGATAGATGGGGACCGCCACCGCCTTGGTGGTGGGGTCGGGCGAGTAGCCGCCGTGCACGGACAATGTCGAAAAACCCCAATTCTCGCGCCCGTTAGGTTCGCCCATACATCCCCCTTCTAATAGTGTCCGCGCATCGCAATCTTCGCAGCGTAAGGGCGGCTTCGTCGAGTGCCCAATACCGGGACGGCATGACTTGATGCTATTGGTCCCGGTCCCGGTTGCGATGCTGCATTGCAACCTGCCGCAGGCCACCTTGATTTCTCGGCTCACGGGCGCATAATGTCTGCCTAAGCAGTAATTGCCGAGGCATTAAATGTCCAAGCAGCATTATCAGGCGTCCACCTACAGGGCCCAGGAGAGCATCGGCTACCTGGTCAAGCGCTCGCATTCCCTCATGCATGACATCATGGACCCTGTGCTCGAAGCTCATGGCTTCAGCTTCATCCAGTACGTCATCCTCGCTTGGCTGCGCGACGGCATCGCCGTCAACCCGAAGACCTTTTGCGATCTGTATCGTCACGACAGCGGCGCCATGACGCGGGTCATCGACCAATTGGCGGAGCGCGGACTATTGGAGCGCGTTCGCCGCGGTGGCGACCGCCGCAAAGTCGAATTGGAACTCACACGAACCGGCCGCACCGCCGTCGAAGGCCTGATTCCGTTGGTTGTGGACAAGCTCAATCTTGCACTGACCGATTTCAGCTCGGCCGAGTTCGCGGAACTGCAGCGTCTGTTGATCAAGCTCAACACCACGCTGCAGTCGGCCGTCCACCCGGCCTCTGTGCCGGCGGAGGCATGAGCTATGGCATTCCGAGACATGCCATTCCGATACTTGCGAGGCGCTTGGGTTTGCGCGGCGCTGATCAGCGCCGCCGTGTTGAGCGCCTGCGTGCTGCCGCCGAAGGAAGCGCCGCACCCCATCCAACTCGACAAGGCCCAGGTCGGTCTCACCGGAGTCGCCGTCGAACCGGCTGCGGACGGCTGGTGGAGTTCGTTCGAGGACCCACAACTCGATCAGTTGATCCGCGCCGGGCTCAAGGACAACCCAACTTTGGCCCAAGCGCAGACGCGCGTGGCCGACGCGTTGGCGCGAACCGAGTCCGCTCAATCCGGACTGTTGCCGAGCGCGAAGCTCGGTGCCAGCGTGACGTACCTGCGGGCGCCTGAGAACTATTTCTTTCCGCCGCCGCTGGCCGGTCACAGCTTCTGGCTGGGTCAGGCGGGCCCCACCTTGAGTTGGGATTTGGATTTCTGGGGCAAGCAGGCAGATGCGGTACATCGCGCGCAGGCGCTCACGCAGTCGGCGGGACTCGACGTGGAGAATGCGCGCCTGATGCTCGGGGTCACCATTGTCCAGGCCTATGTCGAGCTATACCGCGAGAACGCGCTTGCCGAGATCGCGGAACGCTCCGAGAAACAGAGACAGGACATCGTCAACATCACGCGCCGCCGGGTGTCGGCCGGCGTCGATACGCAGCTCGAACTGCGCCAGGCCGAAGGCCAGCTGCCGCAGGCCATGGTGGCGCGCGAGCAAGCCCGTGCCGCCGCCGATCTTGCCGTTCATCAGCTTGCGACCCTGACAGGCCAGGGCGCGGAGGCCTATGCGGCCATTCGTCCGCCGGCACTCAACATCGACGCCGCGCTGCCCGTGCCGAGCGCGCTGCCCATCAATTTGCTGGCAAGGCGCCCCGATGTGCTGTCCGCGCGGCTCAATATCGAAGCCGCCGACGCGCAGCGGCTGGCCGACAAAGCTGCCTTCTACCCCGACGTCAGCTTGACCG